>Ga0209488_10000532_pt1 | contig 32292 bp, 39 predicted proteins | sample Rivendell_Oct201_8_FD_188349 | JGI IMG/M metagenome (GOLD analysis project Ga0209488, IMG submission 188349) | Vadose zone soil microbial communities from the Eel River Critical Zone Observatory, Northern California, USA -... | ecosystem: Environmental > Terrestrial > Soil > Vadose zone >...
GAAGGACATTCCGACTATGTCAATTCCGTCGCATTTTCACCCGATGGATCTCGTATCGTGTCTGGCTCAGAGGACAAGACCATTCGTCTCTGGGATGCAGGGGTACCGGACATTGTCTCCACATCGAGTTGGCCAGGTTACTCTCGACTTCTACCGTCTGGTTGGGTGGTCAATTCGGGTGCAGAGAAGCTATTCTGGGTTCCGCCATCAAACAGGGCGGGTTTATGTTTCCCTAGAAACTCAATGACCATATCCCGATATGGACCCTCCACCATACTTGATTTAAGCTGGTTTGTACATGGGACGGCATGGGAGAAATGCAGGACTGGTTGAATGTTAATATATCGCAATTCTTTTTTTTCTCCCTCGAACCACTTCATAACTTCTGATGTGTTGTGTACGTTGGCTTGGATCCGTGCTTGTAGGCACTCCGGTGGCTCATTCCGAGCGCAGCGGCATTACTCACCATACAGCATGAATTCGTACTTTTATAAGATGGAAATAGACAACAGAGAGGTGGTGTAGTGGCGACAGGGAAGGTGGGGCGACGCGATATGCAGGGTACAGGGTTGAGGGACTATGTTGAGGAGCCCTGGGAGAAATATATCACTGGAAGAAAAGTCGCTCTGGTGGCCGAGCTAGTGCTGTAGGCGTTTACAAATATCCTGATCAGGATGCCTAGTAGAGAACAAAGCGGGTCGATTCAGGCACGAGAATAAGTCTTTGGGAGTTTGGTGAAATCGGATTGTCGTGCTGTTTTTGAAAGTAGGTCCCGTAGACATGAGAGCGTGTATGGCACTTAAGAGGGGCGATGTCGAATGGCTTTCAAGAGAGAACCTAATGAGTCGACCTCAGTTCACGATATACGGAATGAATTGCATTGGTGTCACCCAACGTCGGCTACTGGCACAGATATCAAATGTGGTAAACATGTTGTCGTTGGAACGATGTTGTTTCTCGGGCTGTGTCCTGAAGATCACAGCAGGCTCCGGAGAAGCCAAGGCAAACACTAGTCGGGATAACCGGCTTTGGATCCACCATATTCCCGCCTCCAGCTTCGAAATCCCCTTCTGCCCCAGGGTCCACCTTTCGTTTCTTTGTCTGGGGCTCCGCCGGCGCTGGAGTGTTCGGCTTCTCCCCGGGGTCGGGGTCATGGATGGAGTCGAGTCTGGAGAATATGGCCGATTTGACGATAGAATCCATCACATCAAATAATAACAGTTTGGGTGCCGCCTTGTAATCCTGTGCATCCTTCACCTGGACGACTAGTAGTCATCTAGTAGTCATCCAGGTAAAGAATACCCGTGTCACTCGGAGGCGGGGTTGAAAATCGATGTCCAAGCATTTGTCGAGGGCTGTGGCTGGATTGGGGAGGGGTGATAGTAATGTGGCGAGTAGCAGTGGATGTGGCGATGGGCAGGAGACAAATGGACCGTGCGGTGCTGAACCACCAGTGGCGGGGGCGGCCCGCCTGCCCACCATGTCAACCTGCAAACGATAAACCTCCCAAGTTATCCGCACCTCCCAGGACAATAACACTCTTCCCTCCTCCATCCTAACCATGAGAGAGAATGATTTTAGAGAACGAGTCGCCACTTATCTCACGGAGGTGACGAAGATGGTGGGGGTGTTATTTGTATGCGTATGCAACAATCAGGCGTTCCGGACATTCAACGCACCCCGGGGCCCTATGATTGTGTCTGATTGGGTCTCGCTCTCGCTCTCGTGCGACGATTTCGCTGCTATTCGCACACATTTTGTTGGTGCTCGTCAAGAGGACTTTTAAGTATCGGCGGGAGTCGTCTCAAATCGAAACCTGTTTCTGAGTCTGCGGCTGTTCATGATACGATATTCAGGCTGGCAGGTGCCTTCACTGGCACGAAGTGGTCACTACTACACCCCCGAGGATGTATAATTTCCAGGGACGGGCAATGTTGAGACGGGGAGACGTCACACGACCATCATTACCTATACAGTACCACTGACCAACGGCCATTGACGTTTTTGGCGTGATCTTGTGCTCTCCGCTCCGAGGCGTAGTACGCTGCCACCGACGTCATGAGATCACTCGATTGAAGAGCCGGGCCGTGCCAGGCTTTCTTTGTACAGCCATGGCCGATGTGCAGATGTGCGTGGTGTATCCTATACTATGACATTTGATATCCAACCCACTCACAGACACACCCTACCAAAGCCGTCATCCTATGCAGGGGAGGATGTGAAGCTGAACAAATACTCAAGCCAGCTCACACAGGACAAAGTCTGCATTATCATCCGGGCCTCTCTCGCAGATGTAGTTTTATCTCATCGACGTCGTATTTCCAGGCTAGGGGAGGTTCACAGGCTATGCGTAAGTCGTTCGGATTTCCTCTAGCTGCAAGGATTTCGCATTGATCGCAACATGTCGTCAGTATATGCCGTGATCGATGCAGACGACATAGACAAACCTCAGGCATGGGTGATCTCACGATAAGCGCTTCTGCTTCCTCACGTCCTCTCATGAATTAGATTGGAATATCGCCTGTCTGGTGGGAAGGTGCGATAGAAGCACAGGGCGTGGCGGAATAAAGCTCACACATATCTAGGGAATCCTTGCAATACCCACCTCGTGAGAATACGCTTCGACCAGGTGTCATCGGTGGTTGCTGATGAGTGGTAAAGTTGGACCTCGCAAAGGCAGTCAAGGAAGGTTGTAAAGAAGAGGGCCTCGTAGGGCTGATCTTCAACACGATCGGTATCAGGTGCGAGCATATCGCGGCAGAGCTGATCGAAGCCAGTTGAGCGCTGAAGTACGACAACCAAAGTGACGCCATAACTATGGGTACTGACGGTAGGAGATCATCCGTTTTGCGCGCTCATATCTATTGTTGAAACAGGCAGCAGGGATGCGCTACTCGTCAGTCTGTTCATCCCCTCCTGGTAACGCACCGTATTCTGACGAGTGACGTTCCAACACCCAGGCTTCCCAGTCGTGACCTGATCGCGGATTCAATCGAGGCGGTGTGTGCCCACTTCGTTATCGATCAAGCCTTGTTTCACCCACTCTGCGCAACTCGACGACTCGGTCACAGGTCACATTGGTACGAGAATAAGAGGGCAGCACTGAGGCCCCTTGCGAGGCTGCTCATGCGTTTCCCCTGCAGGCTCAGTACTATGACGGCAACATATCCTTGCCCGGATGCGACAAGAACATGCCAGGATGTGCGATCGCCGCGGTGCGACACAACCGCCCGACGATCGTCGTGTACGGCGGAACGATTCAGCCCGGCGAGCGTCGCGTCGACTGTCCCGCGATGGGGTACAAGAAGGGCGATCCCGTCAACATCACAGACGCGTTTGAATCGTATGGTGAATAGCGGCGTGGCGATTCCATTTGCGAGCGCAAACTGATGATGATGATGACCTTCCAAAGGCGCATTTGTTGTTGGGAAAATCACAGAGGAACAACGCCTTGACGTTGTCCGACACGCGTGTCCGGGCCCTGGGGCTTGTGGCGGAATGTACACGTACGTCCTTATCACCAATTCGTACCCCCGCGTGCCGCGTCGCGAACAACAAACTGGTCGATAGGGCCAATACCATGAGTTCTGTTTTGGAGGTGCTCGGACTCTCGTTGCCGTACTCGTCCAGCACCCCCGCAACATACGATGGTGCGTTACTACTACTACTGTGATCCTGGGTACCGGACCCTTGATTCATCGGTGCGCCTGAATTGAAGAAAAGGTCAAGGAGTGTAAGCGCGCTGCGGGGTACCTTAAGCGACTGCTCGAGCGCGATATCAAACCACGGTGTGCCCAACGTTTACTTCTATGATTCTATGATAGCAGTCAACCGTGACATCTTGTTTCCGCGTACGCAGCGACATCCTGACACGAAACTCATTCCTCAATGCCATCGCGATCGTAAACGTCCTCGGTGGTTCAACGAACGCCGTACGTACGCTCCTCCTCTCCGCACGCACGCACGCACGCACGTCCAAACGATGACTGACTCGTCACCACCACCACTCTTACCGCAGGTCCTTCACCTCCTTGCCATGGCCCGTGCTGCAGACATCGAGCTGACGATCGACGACTTCCAAGAGGTAGCAGACCGCACGCCGTACCTAGCGGACCTCAAACCCTCGGGGCGGTACCTCATGGCGGACCTGCATCGCACCGGGGGCATCCCCGCCCTACTCAAATACCTCTTCGCTCACCGACCGGACCTCATCGACGGCACACAGCTGACGGTGACGGGCCGCACCCTCGCAGAGAACGTCGCGGACGCGCCTGACCTCTTTTCCACCACCGGCGGCGGCGGCGGGCAGGACGTCGTGCGCCCGCTCGCGGACCCCATCAAGCGCACGGGACATATCGCTATACTGAGGGGGAACCTCGCGCCTGGCAGCGCGGTCGCTAAGATCACTGGCGCGGAGGGCGTCAGGTTCGATGGCACGGCGCGGTGCTTCGATGAGGAGCTCACGTTCCATGGTGCGCTCGCTGCGGGTGAGATCAAGCCCGGGATGGTGCTCGTTTTTAGGTACCAGGGTCCCAAGGGTGCTCCCGGCATGCCAGAGGTAACAAAAAGACTGGCTGACGGCTCTCTTTGCATAAAACTAACCGCTGCTGCAATATTATATCCCTTTGTAGATGCTAGGTGTGTTCGACCATGTCTTTTCGATAAACATCCACCCTTGAGCGTTGACTCATTTGTTTTTTATTTGAATACAAGGCCCTACTGGCGCCTTGATAGGCGCAGGGCTTGCGGGATCAACGGCACTTATCACCGACGGGCGTTTCTCAGGTGCATCCAGGGGATTCATTATTGGTGCGGGGTTGCAACAGTCCTGCTACGCGAGCACACGTTGACGCGACAGAGAAACGCTTACTATAGGCCACATTGTGCCCGAGGCACGCCTCGGTGGGCCAATCGCGCTTGTCCGGGACGGTGACAGGATCGTGATCGATTCTGAGAAGAGGACGATCGACTGGGACGTCGGCGAGGAAGAACAGGCGCGGCGTCGGGTAGAGTGGGAAGGTTCAGGGAAGGGTGCGCTAACGGTAAAACGAGGTATCCTGCTGAGGTATGCAAGGGACGTCGCGGTGCGTGGTATCTTCTCTATCAATAAGACTTTCTGGCTGAAAATAAAATATGCTCCGAACCAAATAGCCCGCAAATGTGGGGGCCTACTGTGACTAGTATGGCGTACATTTATGGATTTTGCAGAATAAGTACAGCAAAGAGGGCGGACGTGGCAGATACGTTAACATAAGGATCGAAGCCCAATGAAACCGTTCCGGCGTAAACGCCAAGGCTTGAAACCAAAAGTCGCAAAGCAGATAAGGCATCTCAGTTAGGGAGGGTTCATTGATAAGAATCGGAGTGAGTGAGTACGGCGGAGTGAACCAGAGTTCAACTAGTTGACGCCGCTGACAAACCAACCAAGTAATTAGTAAGGACAAACCAAGTCGAGATGAACCTACCTCTTGCATGGCCGCGTTTCTCAGGCTTGGGCGGGTCCAACGGGCTATGTTTCGCGAACACCTGCCGGGCAATCATCTCGTCGTGGATCTGAGCCTCGGTCACGGTGCGATTGCGCTCGTTGAGCTCGATGGCATTCATCGAGTTCTTGTCGGCCGAGGAGCCGTGCCCGTGCTTGTGCGGGATGGCGCGTTCGCCGGGCTCGCGCTGGCCTGTGATGACGGCGGGATCGGGAGGGAGGATGAACGTCGGAAGCGGCTTTTTGGGCTTCTTCACCTTGGGGGGTAGACCGCGTGCCGCGCGGCGTTTGGCGCGGACGCGCTTCTTGTATTGCCTCCAGAGCCAGCCGACGAAGACGAGAGCCCAAATGAGGAGGACGGCAGCGCTGGAGACGATCGCAGAGATGATGGGAGTTTTGGCGCGATGTCTATATTATTTTTTTTGGTTTGGATGCGGAGAGGGGTGGGGAGGACGATGACGAAATGATGAGCCGTTGAGTGTTATTACCGTTAGGGATTGTTGAGTTTTTGGTTGTGATGAGCCGCGGCGACGCGGACGACGTCGGTAAATTGATTGTGATTGTGGAGTTTTTATTCATCAGTATACTGTAGTGCAAAGGGGGGAGAGAGGGACACGCTCACCCGTGAAGGGAAGCTTCCTCGCTTTCCTGGTTACGGCGGTGTTGAACGGGAGTCGGGTTCATGGCTGTTGACAATGATGGATGATTGATGGTAAGATGTTTTAGCGTCGGTCGGCTCGTGCACTTGGTGTGGCCCCCAAGTGGCCCACCTTGGAGCCGAGAGGGCGAAAACCGGAACGAGTACTCCCGAAGTCACGTGACCTTTTGCTTAGTTGTCCTACCAACAACGTAACCAGATCGCATGCTTTGTCCCTCCGCCGTAATTCCGAAATGGTCTCGTAATTGCTGGTTGGACCGACTGAATACTTGGCTATTTTTCTCAATTGAACCTCGTCGACGAGCTCTGCGCTGATGACCGGAAATTTTGGTTATTGACTGCGGCGTGGGAAGGCTTCTTTCTTACGCTACCTTTGCCTCGAAACGCTGATCTTCGTTTCATGGATTGAAAAAATGAGGTAAGGTTACGAGAGCGAGAGCGAGCGGTCATACTGACCGTAACGTGGTAATAGGGCATGGGTAGGTGGGTTAGTGCCACCATTAATGACTCACCGTTCATGATCAATGGCAGGGTCGGGTTGGGTTGTGGAACGGGCTTGTATCAGCCACATGACACGGGAAAGGAAGACCGACCGAATAGAGAAGAGATATGGAAGCAGTCTCTACTCTACTTCGCTATTGGGTTTCCATAATTAGGGATTCTTTGGGTACTCAAGCAGACTCACCCCCACCTTTTCTTTTTCTCATCCTTTCTTCTCATTTCCTTCAATGCACCCCGCCTTTCGCTTTTCGCTTTTCCTTCTCTCCTTCCTCTCTTTTCGCCTCGTCTCGGCCTCCCATTTGCCTAATCGTAATCGACTTGTCGGTCTCCTCCACCCTGAGCCTCACCCCCGCAACTCTCTCCGAAGGGTCAACCGCAGGTCATGTCTTCCTTCCCCACCCACTGAGACGGGTTCCTGCTTCCCCGCCCTTGGTTTTAAAATGCCATCCGAGGTGCCAACCAACACGAATGGATGGTGGTGCAATCCTACCGAGGAGTATGCCTTCCTAGGTTTCAGCTACGAAATTACCGCTTGTGAGTTCCAACACGTCCCGTGTGCCCATCTTCTGATGTATGACTTTCTGTTTTCTCTTCAGGTCCGGGTTTGTCCCAGCTACAGAAGGATTTCGCCAACATTCGAAATACTTTCAATGGTCGTTACGTTCGCCTTTACGGAGATTGCGAAACCCCAGGCTTCTAGTACGATTGCCTTGCTACATACCTTCAAATGCGGCTAATCAAAGACCTTGCAGTAATGACATTATCACTGCTGCCTGGGACAACACTCTTGGCGTTCATGCTCTTGTCTGGGTATTACATGTCATCGCGACTTTTGACACTGAGGAAATGACTGATTTGTTTGCTTGCATAGTGTGGTTTTTCCAATTGCAACGCTCTCCAGTCTCGTTTCAGCACCTTGTCCTCCATCCTTCATAACAACCCCAAGGGCAAGTTCGTCACACGCGTCGTCCAAATCGGGTCTGAGCCACTTTTCGACGACGTTATCACTCCTCAAGCTCTCGCTACCCAAGTAATCAATGCCAAGTCGAATCTCTCTGATATTGGCATCTCCGTCACCGTCAGCGAGATGGCATACGGTTATCAAGAGCGCGCGGGCGCTCAGGTGGTTCTTGACGCTGTTGACTCGATCAATATTCACATGCTTCCTTTCTTTGCCAAGGATGCCACCATAGGTGTGTACTCGACCCCTGATGCGTGGTGTTCAGATCGCTCCCTCTAGCCCCCAAGACGTCTAACGTGTCCCTTTCAGCCCAGAATGCGTGGCCAGACGTTCTGACCGACCTGCAATATTTTACCAGCCGTGGCGGGGGAAAGAAGATGTATTTTGACGAGGTACGACATCTCTCCGTCTGCTATCTTACAGCATGTTACCCTCCTCTTGTCTGATCGTAGAATGGCTGGCCGTCTGCTACCTCCCAAAACGTAAAACCCCAAAGCCACTCTGCAGTCGCTAGCGTCAGCAATGAGCAGGCTTATTTTCAACTTCTAGATGATCACTGTGAGGATCTTAAAGCCGTCGTTAGTGGCGGCATCGGCTGGTTTGCGCATATCTATTCAGACAGTCAGGAACCTGGCTATGGAATTTACTCACAGTCTGGAACGCTCAAGTTTCCGTTTGCCTCAAGAACCTCATGCTGAATGCAGTTCTAACGTTAGAACTGGCTGCAGCGACCACTCCTCGTCTAGTCCATACTCAGACTCGCTTTTAACTTTGATTCTCTCATTGTTTTCACGCTTTACGCACCTACCTACTATGGACTCATATTTATCAGCTGCAAAGCAACGATTTTGGGGCATACGTTGACGATGCTCTATAGCCTCAATGTTGATACCAATCTACTAGTCGTCAGAACAAATGAAATCTTTAGGGTACAGGATAATTTGTGGCGTAAAGGTATAAGGAGCAGAAGGTAGATAGATATGGTACGTGGTATCCAGTCCGTATTATGATGCTCATAGTCTCTGTCGTGGGCTGTGCGTGGTCACCCGTACCACTTGCCGTTCGTGCTAGCCACTTTCGGTCGTTGTGGAATGATGGCTTCTGTGATGTTGAACACCTTGATTGCCTCCTAAACCGCAACCATGTCCAATTCATTCACCATCGAGCAAGGCAAAGGGTGAACCTACCTCCCACGTCTTGACATCAAACTCAAATACGAGTTGCTGTTTTTTCAACCCTTCGTTGTAATCGCTCAGCTGGGGTTGCTCACAAATGACTAGCGGGGCGAGCAGGTGGATTGGTTTAGATTTGCGTCAGTGCGAGCATGGGGGGGGGGAAGGAAGCAACGCACAGATGACGGGTTCCCCATCGTCCTCGATTTCGAGCGCGCATTCGCCATCCCTGATCAAGAATGAGAGGTAGAACATGTTCTCGACGGATTGTGCAAAGTCGCTCGGATTGATCACGAATCTGAAGAGATTCACGGGACCGTTTTGCTCCATGAGCAGGTTTCGGATCTAAAGTGCATGAGACAAACCAGGGGGGGATGTCAGGAAGAGAGAGGGAGGAGGGGAGTGGATGCTAACGTCGATCACATGCTTCGTCGTCTCATTCTCGGATCGCGCAATGTCTTCTTCGCGCAGCTCTTGCGGCTTCCGCTCGTCCGCCTTGTTCTTCTCAAACTTGGCGCGCTTGCTTACCGCGCGCTTTTTCTGCTCGACTGCGAGCGGTCCGAGCCTGTGGCGCGTCTCCCCCGCAAGCCAAAGGAAACGTCATCAGAGAGTGTCCTGCGGCAAGCACACACAAGACAGGAAATGAAAATGGCAACGCACATAAAGTCCATGACGGGCACGCGCCGGCTTTTCGCGAGCGCTTTGCGTCCTATACGCTCCCAGTCGAGCGGCTCGTCCTCGTCCTCATCCTCATCATCCTCATCCTCATCTTCGTCGGCGTCCACCGCCATCGTATCGCCCCCGCCTTGGGTAGGTGGATGATCGCCCCCGCCCCCGCCTCCACCGCCGGCACGTCGTCCGCCCATAAAGGTGATCAACTTGGAGACGAAATCGTCAATGTCGAACGCGCTGCCGCCCGCTTTCATCGCGCGGGCTTTGGCCGCGTGCATGTTGGACGCAGTCACGAGGAAGGCAGAGTCGAGCGTCGCTTCCTGCGGCGCCGATACTGGGGAGCGCCAAAGCCAAAGCAAGAGGTGTTTTGTCATTGACGTGTGGCGTGCAGGTGCATATAGATAGATGGTGTATAGTACACAGGGGCGCTTTTCTTTCTTACCTTGGTCGAAGAGCGAGTCTGCAAGCTGGACTTTTTCGAGTAGCTCTTGCGTCGTGTATTCATTGACATTGAGCTGGTGTCCTGAGAAAAATAAAAATAAACTGGGCATGGAGCGCGTGGACGGAGGGGACGTGAGTGGATTTCGTTACCTTGTTCATCTTTGAGCAACACGCGATATTTTTGGCGGAGCACGCGTTTCTCTTCTGGATCCTGATCAGGATCGTATACGGCCTTTTTTCGTGGTGATTCCACTCCGACATCGTCGCTTGCCATGGCACTGAGAAGATGGAAAGCAAAAGGCCGCGTTTCCAATTACCGATTGACGCGCGACGCGCATTTAATCAGACTAACGCGTCCTTCTCATCTCAGGGTTAGGGTTACGGCGACTACCCTCACATTCGGACCTCATCGTAATGTACAATTCAGACGGGTGACTACTACGCGTTGAACTTTTCAATGGCGATTGATGAGCGCCAGATTCTATATCAGGATTCGAACGGCCCAGGCTTACCGCAGTAAGATAGGACTCGGCAACTGTACGGGCTCGCGCGTTCAGGCTTAGCTTCATCTCACTGATCTCTCGGTCCACATCTTCCATGAACCTGAAAGATTTTTGTCAGTATAACCATCTGTCTGACTTCAATGTGACGCACTGAATAATGAAATCTACAATCTTGTGCTTCAGCATCGATTCGGTGTGGGTGTGGGTGATAAGGAACGAGATATCGTAGCCCTGTCCGCCACGATCTTCTTAGCACAAGACAAAGATAAGGAGGACGGATAGTGGGAGTAACCTTGATTGGCTTTCTCCGCAGTACGATGAAGCTCTCCGCGCGTTGCATCATGAATCGCGTAAACTTGTGGCACAGAATGCGTTCGATCTCGTCGGCTTGCTTGATCTTGATGCTGACACGGACAGAGTTCACCGAGGGCTCTATGAGTACCCGCTCATTTTCGTTTCGCGATATCGTCAGCGGGTTCAGCAGCACTTCCTTGGAGCCCCTTGCGACACCCGAGAAGAGGGATTAATCATCAGAAAGCGCGGAAATGATGGTAGGCGCGCACCCAACCTCGACCTCTGGTTTGTTGTGACGCTCGACGACCTGGGGAAAGGATGAGATCGCGTCTTGTAGAGCAGACGAGAGGCCAAGTCCATGTTACCTGAGATGGGAAGTTCTCCAGTGTCAGGGCAGCCGTGAGCGTTGATCTGACGGCGGCTAGATACGGCCTCAAAACGTTGGACTGATCACACAGACAACAAAAGTCAAAAATTACGTTCGCACTGGGATGACAGATGCCCACCATCGTTTAGCGTTTGCACGTCTTATCGTCTTTGTGAGATGAGATGAAGGAAGAGCGTGTGAAGAGTACGTAAGCAAAGGTCCAAGCAACAACTTTGGGATATTTTTGCTCAACGCGTCTCTTTTACTGCGTCCAACAAACTAACCAAAAAAAAAAAGCGTGTTTTCATTGCAAACATGCCCGTTGCAATCGCCCTCTGGTCAGTATGCGAATTTATCCTGCGCGTCTGCACTTCAACAATTGCCCTTAGGAGTGCCGTGGTCAAGCCCGGAAAACCCGTTTCCGTCCTTCCACAGGGCGACTTGGTCATCACCAACGCTGCCCTTGGCACCGAGCTTGCCGACAACACCGGTCGTACATCCGTGAAGCTCACGTACATGCGTTCCATCAGAGAAAGCGGTGATGAGGACGAGGACGACGAGGACGACGACGAAGCTGCGCACGTCGAGACCGTGCTTTGTTCGCTCACTCCCGGAAAGGTATTTCTATGCGTTCCATTGGCGCGTTGATTGGCGAGATTGAGGGCGCGCAAAGATTGAGCAGTGCACCCTCAATTTGACGTTTGAGGAGGAGGACGAAGTTTTGCTGGAGGTCGTCGGCAAGAAGTAGGTATCCCTTGCATCGCCTTGCTGCCACACACTAAGTGTATATTCAGCGAAGTCCACCTTACTGGGAACTACATTGGTACGGCACACCTTTCCTTCAGGAACCCTATTAGGTGTAAATTAGAACCTTCGCGCAGACCAGGGCCGGGACCAAGTGCCATACAACGAGGAATCTGAATCTGAGGATGGCTACGCACTTGATGAAGTCAGCTCTGACGTCGAGATGAATCCGGAGGATATGCTAGACCTTCCAAGCGATGAAAATGAAGATGGCGGGTGCGTACCTCAACATCTCTCCTACACTGACCCGTATTGACCTCTCTCCCCGTGCAGGCGCTTCGAAGAGGTCACCTCCGATCACGAAGCAGAACTTGCGAAATCGGCGAAGCGCCCCAGAGAGTCTGACGCGACAGAAAACGAACCCATTGTCGGTGATAAAGTCTCAAAGAAAAAGGCAAAGAAGTTGAAGGCCGAGAATGGTGCTGCTGTTCCTGTGTCTACAAGCGCTGCCGACGGTGATGCCCCAAAAAAGGGTGATAAAAAAGAGAAAAAGGACAAAAAGGCGAAAAAGGATGTAGAGTCCAAAAAAGAGGAAGGCCAGGAAGTCGACGCCAAACAGAAGCAGGGTGACAAGGGCAGCCTGCGTGAGCTCCCCAGTGGCCTGAAGATTTCAGATGCCAAGGTGGGGGATGGCCCACAGGTGAAGAAGGGTATGAAAGTGTCCATGCGCTACGTTGGAAAGCTGCCGAATGGCAAGATCTTCGATTCAAACACCAAGGGAAAGCCAGTGAGACGCCCGCCCTACTCGCTGGACTCGCCAAGGACTGATGTGATCGTCTTTGTTTGTAGTTTACGTTCAAGCTGGGGGCCGGTGAGGTGATCAAAGGTGCGCAATCGAGGGTGTTGCATCTGCCGCAATTCTTCATGCTTATGCTTCCAAGGTTGGGACGAGGGGGTTGCTGGTATGAAGGTTGGCGGCGAGCGTCTACTGATCATTCCCCCCTCGTTGGGTTACGGCAGTCGCAAGTTGGATGGCATTCCACCAAACTCGACTTTACGATTCGGTGAGCCAATTAGCTGTTCCCTATTCTTCCTTTTGGAGCTAACCGCTTCGTGTCAGAGATCAAGCTCCTCGACATGAAGTGAATGCACGAATCGTGCCCTTTGCAAATCAGGGTCCCACTGTTGAGAGCAGATTTATGTCTTGCTTTATTTTACGTACAAAAAGGGCCTCTCGACCCATGCTCGGCAACGTAGCCAGAAATACCACTTTCTCTCATTGTAAGCGAGCGGGCCCATAAGTGGTGACGGCCCCCAACATGTTAGCGCATCAGGAGGCCATGTGACAACACCGGCATGTACGAGAACACAACGCCTGCAAGTGTAGGAAATATGCCTGGCGTGCATGACACCTACATATGTAGCGCTCAATAAGTTCGGAACTTTTCTCACCATCACCGCCATGGGAAATTCCATTGGGAAGGAGGGCTATCTCCTTTTTTGCCAAAATTACGCCCTCTAGACATTACACATTCGTAGAGCAAATACAAGTGGTGCGTGAGACGCCCTAAACGCCAGACCGGAACTTGATCACAGACCCCACCGCGCCTGCGCGAATGCTGACCGATCGAGCACTACTGATGCACGAATCTATCTGCTCGGAGGCCTAGACTTTCGAGACCAACCTCCGTTTGTAAATTCATCCCCAGAACCGTCTAGACCTCAAGGCAAGAAGCTGCTGGTACGTGCAGTGCGCGCATGCGATAGGTGCACGCATGTAAAGCCACACCGATCTCTGTTATGTTGTGTTGTAAGATGGTCGCTGCACACACGTTTGCCGATCGAGTTGTCAACGTCATTACTGAATCGTTATTTGTCAGGCCCATCGGGCGCATCGCATGCATGTCTCTCACATCATCATCATATCATAATTCATTCATACGGAACTGGAAAGGTCCCGTGCGTTCATTTCATTTCGGGTCGGCGAGTCGGGCTGGGCTCGTGACCTTGTCCTGACCCCCTGCGTGACACTCGATCATCAGGCATCAGTCAGTCAGGAGGTCCAAGAGCCCTGGGGCGGGAATCGGAATCTCCTTGGGGGTGCGATCACGGGGAAAAAAAAATGGCGGTGGCAATAATACCTTGCCAGTGCTAATGGAAAAATGTCGGGAGGCGTTGCTTTCAGGCTTGCCACTGGGAACGTGGAGGCACGGCACGACTGACGCGCGTTGGGAATTCGAGGGAGGGAGGGAGGGAGGGGGAAAAAATCATTCTGCGTTACGGAACACGGTAGATAACATAGCCTTACTTTGAAAGGTTTAATTTAGGCAGTGTCCTCCTCAAGTGCGGGTCGGGTAGGGTGTCTTATTTGAATTGGAGGATGCCGGCAGAATTTCAAGCCTATCTTACGCAAGCCGTCTCGTGTCTGATAATCTAAAGCGCGTCATTAGTAGTTGTAGTCGTCGAGGCCACGAGAAAGAGCAGGGCGAAGGGGACGTCAATCCTGCGGCGACGTGAGAGGGGTGAGGACCGTTCAGAATCAGAAAAATCCGCGATCGCGGCCTCAGTTTTAGAATGTACTAGCCCCCCCCCCTCTGTCTTCGGGATGGGGTTGCGCCGTCAGCGGGTAAAGCTTGGGACACAGGAATCTCGCTAGGGACGAGGCTTAGAGGGATCGTTCGAGGCCTAAAGACCGCGCGGAAGTCTGCAGGCTGCAGGCGTCCCTTCTGGCAAGCGCGTCCCCGAGGCCCCGAGCGCCTCGAGAATATGGCCTCAATCAAGACAAAGACAACCGGAAAGGAGGCGTGTGTCCTACGCCCTTATCCGGCCAAAAGTTAGGTTGGCGGTGGACGCAACCACAGACGCTACTGATAAGGCATACCTACGGTTCGGGAAGTCGGATAAATCTGAAAAAATTATTGTGGAGCCACCACTTCCGGAGTCATCATTAGTGCACCACTTAGTGCACCCACCTGCATCACCTGTGGAGTCGTCAGTCCACAGGAGACCCCGTCCTTGTGACACCCTACTGAGCTCGGAGGGTTTTAGGTTTGCATTAACGATGCACGGCTTTGGCGATCGCACACGAGGCTCGGGCAGAGAGAGGGGGAGGAGGCAAGATGAGGAAAAGTAGTTCGGATGTCGCGGAACCTGTATGAGAAGGGGGGGGAGGAAATTTATACCCGTAGGGTAGTTTAGTTTCGAGTGAGCTGCGGTGTGGCGTGGTGGAACCGCCCGTCACACGGGGAGGCAAGATCAGGTGTTCATTGAAATGCTCGTCTCTGACTGAGTCGCTGGCTCTTGGAAGCACCGTTTCCCGAAAAAAGATAGGGCGATTCAGAGCGGAGATGAAAAAAAGGCAGCAGCGAGGTGAGCCTGCTGGCCGTGCACCTGCACTCACCACGAGACGCATTGCCTTGAGGTTTGCGTTTGCCGGCGCCTGCGCGAGGCATGAACCGCACGGATCATCTTCTCGACTCGTCCTCTCGACTCACTGACATCTACAACGGATTCGCTGCGGGCAATAACGGTGGGCATAACCTGCTTTCTTGGATATAAACGAAACGCGATCGTACTGAGAGGAGTTAGGGCCTCCGAGTTGGAGCCTCGCAAAGAGACAGACAGACCCCGAGCCATCAATTGCATCGTCCATTCTCAGGCCTGCTCGTCCCCTCGTGAGATTTCCCGGGAGCCCGCCAGGGCCCTGCCGGTGGGGGACGCCGTCGGGAGATCGTCCCTACTCGTAGTACGTTTATGTGTGGGCATTGAGAGATCGACGATAACCTTTTGAGTTTTGGGGGTGATATGACAGGCTACAAGTAACGGTATATTGTCACCCCTCTCAGAGATCTGCGGCTCGGTCAATTCGACGTTACCTTGAAGTGGGAGATCGGCCACTGCAAACGGCTGCAGCTGCGTGTACTCCTTCAGTTCGGGTTCCACTACGTTCACAGGCATTGCCTGACAGGGGTTGCGTGAGGTGAGATGGAAGCAGTCAGTGACTCTGTGAAAAGGGGGAAGCTGAGAAGCGGCGGGCACGCCGAAATGATGCAAACGGAAAGGCGGTATTGCGACGACCTCGGTTACACCGCTGATGGAGATACGGAGATCGTAAAACTGTTCTTTCGGAAAAACGGCCGTGGCACGAGGTGACACCCCCCCACTCACTCTTCTGGAATGTTGCAGAACCTGTCCTTCGAATGCGAGTCGACGCCAAGACACACAGACATGGATCTAGCCCGGGCGAGACAGCGTGATCGGGGTATGCAGGACGCCGTCTCCATATGACACGGACACGGGCACGGGCTTGGCTGGCTTAAAATTCAGAAACACCATTCGCAGGCCAAGCGATGGAAGCTTCTGTCATCTGTCTCCCTCACGAGGCGTTCGGATATTGGCATCAGATCCCAGCACGAGGAAAGGAGTACTTCTCGTACAGCCCAAAGCGAACTGATTAGGTGCAAGTAATAAATGAACGGTGGCTTTGTGTAGACTGGAGGAGGCCACGACGTCCGGTCGATTGGACGTTCGTGATACTCGCCGAAGATTGCAGGCTATCGCGGTAGAGCCTCGTGAAATCGGTAAGTGTCCCTCCCCTTCGAAAAACACACTGCCATGTGATGCTCCGCGCATCGATGAGCAGATTAGCTGCCTCATGATGCATCAAAAAATGAGGGGGAAATTTTCAGACTCCTCCCGGGTTTATAAACAGAAACTCAGCAGGTCCCCAATCCCTACCTCATCCGACTTTTCGCACCCGGTGGTCCTCTCCCCCCCAGGTATTGTTTCTCTATCCCAGCCATGGTCTGCTCGCCGAGAAACCGGTTTTCCTCCTTGTCCATCTAGAAATGACGCTGTCAACCCTCCCTACCCTCAGTCTGCCTCGTACTGTTCTCCACGAAGATTGAGGAATGGCGCGTAATCGAGCCAAGTTACGCAGAAAAATCTAAGCTTGTTGGTTGCGGCCCTCAGGAGGACTTCTGTTGTCTGGGGCTGGCCGCCTGCTGACGTAGTTTTGTGCTGTTGACTCTCAATGGTTGCGTCCATCCCTGGTACTCTTCCTACCCATGGTAATGCGTCTCCAACGTCTATGCCCGTATGCGGGTTGTGGCCGTTTGAGTGCTATACCATGGGAATGGAAGAGGCGCCAGGACGTGACGCCACTAATTGACGAGTCAAGTCAGGTGCCAGGAAGGCCCGGGGTACTATTACGATGCTAGACCTAAGCAGAGCCACACAGAAACAGTGACCATGCGTCGGCAGTCACGCTCGGAGACTATGCGAGGCTTGCCGTGATGTTCCTTTCGTTTAGGAAGACGGGATGAGGCAAGAAAGGTGAGTGCGCGGGCAACGTCGGGGATCCGACAAGGGTACTTTATGTCCTGCCAGTGGCTGAACCGACCGATTGACCGAGTTGAAGTTGCAGATCACCGCACCACCGCGCACCGGGACTATGGACACACACCCACAGCAAAGTTCACCCACAAATCCGTCAACAACCCACGAAAAAGTAGCCGCGCCTTCTGCGCGCTCTAAAATATATGAACGGAGGGCCGGCGCGAGTGTTCGGGGGTAGTATTGAGGTCGTGGGGCCCGTGGGCCGGCGGGTTCGCACAGGTGGGAGATGGCTACGGTTAATTGCTAGGAACGTACGGAATCGCCCTTCAGATTCTGACGTCGCACGGAGAAAAAAAAAAAAAACTAACCACACGGATGTAAATGGAGAGCTAAACTAAAACTCAAGTCCCTGCCGCCCGAATCGTGTGCTTCCCCCGTTCCCGACGGCGACTTCCGCACCTCACGCCTCTTCCCTGGACCCGTCTGCACGCGCAAACGTCATTGTGTGAACGCCACACACCAAGAGGAGACTAGTCAATATCTTTTTGTCCCTCTCGCCTCGAATGCAGGATCGTGATGCACCCCTTAAAGGAACTGCTCGCCCTAGTTGGCGGTCCTCCGACGCGCCCCTCAACCAGGGTTGCCACCCCTCCTGCCCTTTCCCAAGGAGTTCCGTCATATCCAAAAGCGTCATATATTCCACTCACGGCCTTCCGTCAGTGGCTTGCGCCCGTCAAAGTCTCATCAGAATTCTATATGTACGGCATACACGCTGAGGCCTGTCCACGCTAAAAATTTACAGTATCCTGAACAAGACAAATCCCTTGTGATGAACGTAGGGGTAGGAAGGCTGTAATCAACGATCGCAGTACGTGCTCATCACGGTCCATGACATGGACGTATGCTCCATATCATCTCGGACTCGGAATCGACCGACTCCGATCGTCTGCCTGCGCACGGCAACCTATCACCTGCATGAAGTAGGAAGCTCCGGTGGCGCATCTTACACTGCAACAACTAAGCGAAATTGCCAATGCGATGGCAGGCAGGCAGGTCAGCGTATAGCCATGTCTCCTAAGCCGAGCATCGGGATTTGAACGCGGGGGGTTGACGCGCTTCCGCTCCGAGGAATCAACAATGTCGCGGAGTTGATATTCCCTCCAGGGTGCGCTGGTTCAGGCACATGGAAGCTGTAACATCCCCTGTCTGCGGAGGTCAAACTAACAATATACGATATGAATCATTAATGTTGTCTGCATGAGATGAACATTCGATGTAATGTTCTATATTACTAACTTATAACTGCGGTCAACGAATGTTACGTTTGAGCCTGGGAAATGCTAAAGTATAATTCACCGTATCTATGAGGAACGTACATTGGCACCTGAGCTCTACATGAACAAGGGTAGCCCCTTGGCTACGTATACTTTCCCGGGATCACGGGCACGGAAGCCGAGAGCCCACCGTCAATGGCGAAGACTTGGCCATTCACATAGCTAGAGTCGTCTGCGTCAAACTATCAGTAGTGTGTCAAACTTGAGCAATGACCACGGACCTGAGGCTAGAAAGAGCACGGCATTCGCAACCTCTGTGGCCAAGACGTCAGTGACCCAACGTCAAGTAGAGGAGGGGGGTAGGAAGGGATTCGGCACCTTCTGCGACGCCATAGCGACCCAATGGATTGAGCTGCCCAACCTTGTCAGCAGTGCCGCGCTGGCGCGCGTGCTCGAAGACAGGAGCCGTCATGCCCGTCTCGATGAGTCCCGGACAGAGGGCGTTGACTCGGACGTCAGTGCGCTGGAGCTGCCATGCGGCGGTCTGCGCGATCGAGTTTACGCTGAATAAAGGTGGTAACTTGAACGTGGACAGCAGTGGGTGCATGCTCACGCTGCCTTGCTTGCGCTGTCTGGGGAGCCACGTCAATACACGAACACGCATCCCACACACGCATGTCGAACTTACAGTCGATTGGGCCGGCGCCCGAACGAATGCCAGCGACTACGAGAGGATTAGCACACTCGGCATCCTGGGAGAATAGCAAGGTAAAACAGACCGGACGCAGTGAGGATTATGCTGCCACCACCTAGGGACTTCCCTCGGGCCTCGTTCGTCAGCTTCATAGCCTCAGAAGCATACTTGACAGCAAGGAAACAGCTAGAGTGGATAAACCGGATCGTGCAGGATCGTAAAAGAGTCAGGCACTCACGACAGAGCATTTACTCGCATGATGTTGGTGAACATCTCCCCAGACGTCTCTTCCAGTGTACGCGCAGCTGCGATGCCAGCCTAAGTCGAGGAAGCCATACACGTCATGATCATGGCACGAGAGGGGAAAGTGTCTACGCACATTTGCGAAGAAAATGTCCAGTCTGCCTTGTTCTCTAATTGCCTGTTGACAGACGTCCGAGATAGTTGTGTCATCGGCAGCATCGGCTTGGATAACAGTGGCCTGCAAGGACGTGAACGCTACGACGCCGTGGGATGGGACAAACACGTTGGTCGCACTTTTACATCTGTATACCGCTCCTCGATTGTCGACTTTAGATTGGGAAGGTTCTCCCCGTAAAAGTCAAGCAGGTAAAGGTGTTGGGCGCCTACGGGGAGATTGGTCGTCGATGTTCAGCGGGATAGGGATAATTCTACCTACCCTCATGGGCAAATAACAGGGCGGCAGCCCGCCTGTCAACTAGGTCAGGGTCGTGAAAGCTAATAAAGAGTGATGAGGGGTTGTACCCGATGCCTTTGAGGGAACCAACGCCGGTGATGATAGCAACCTTGTCTCTAAGCTTGCCAGAGCGCGGGACCGTTGTCAGGTGTGATTGAATATTGGCAAGGCGCGCCACAGTGCGCTTGTAGTGTTCCTGTGGAGACGTTGACTGTTTGAGTGTTGGTTCCTTGGTCGGTGCCATTGCAAAGTGATCGTTCGCTCTAGCACCGGGTTGGCCTGTCCCGGTGATTCCGGGATGTGTCACAACTCATCATCGAACACCGTAATACTGAACAAGTTGTGGTGTGTATTGGATAACAAAATTATTACTCCCCCGATGCAACTGCCATCGAAGGCACATTATACACGTACTCGTCATCATTGTTTTGTGCCGTGTAAAAATCCCATTTCGAGCCATCCTCATTATGCACCGACATGCGCACCTTAAGCGAGATCGCTCAAGGACAAACTCTCCCGCGCAGACGCATTCGCCAACAGTATATTTCGTAACTCTTCGTGGTGGCGGGTCGAGTCTTCTTGCAATTCTGTGCACCCGGATCATGAGGTTCGACTCGCTAAAAGATAAGGGAACTGCTAGTCATACCATCTGCCATTGAAAGCAACTGTTCTCGTGTCTCAGCCACGCTCTCAGACACCTTCTTGACGGCTTCGGCGTCTTCACCACATCGCTTTGGAATTAACGTTTATCAGAAACACAATGTGTACTCGAGTACCCACTGGCTTTTGCGCGGGAGTGCTTTTCCGCAAGTTGTTCGGAATGTGCCTGCCGCTCGTCGCGGAGCGAAGTCACTGCGGCCTGCAGGTCTGATATCTGCCCAAGTGTGATTCCACGCCGTTGCACTTGCTCCGCGTGACGTTGTTCCATTTCTTCAACCTGTTTCGCCTGGGACTCGCGTTGTTCCTGGAGCAACTCTCGCATTGCTCTCAGCTGGCTCATCGTGTCTTCGTGGCGCCCCTTGGCAGCTTCCTGGCGAGCTTGTCTTTCCGCATCGGTTTCGGCTTTTCGAAGGGTTCGATGCCTCTCTTGTTCCGCGCGTGCGCGTTGCAGGTCTTCCTTCAGTGACCTCAATCTCTCGTCGGACGTATCCCGGATCATATTCCCGTCGGCCCTCACACGTAATATATCGTGCAGTTTATCAGCGATTATCAGTGTTGAGCGTGTGTATGCAACCAGGGGTTTTAGGGAATTACTCGCAACTGGGCCTTGAGGATTGTCCTGTTGGGTGTAGCTGGCCACTTGCGACAGTGATAGTTCCTATAGGTAGAGGTAGAGGCAAATGTGCAAGCAGTTCTCCTCTTGGTCATTGGGCATGTTCACAGCACAAACGATGGGTGATTTACCGGTGGTGCGGCTACACCCGTGGGCCTGGACTACTATAGTGTACCTTTATCAAGATGACAGCGTGATTGAAATTTTGAAAAGTCGAGACTAGCGAGATACAGTAGAGCTAAAAATGTGAGGCACGTGGGGGTCTCGAATAAAAACTGGAAGGACCGCCCTCTGTTCATCCCTTGTTCTTTACGTCCCAGTGTCATGTCCAACCTCCACCCCTCCAACTCTGCTGCGAGTGCCGCCCGCTCACCCCGCACAAGGGGTGTGTCCAGCATGGTGCGCTCAAACGGCCGCTCCCCCGCTTCCTTACTGACTTTTGGCCCCTTGACAATCCGCTGCTGTCCTGACTGTGAAGCATTTCAAAAGCGCTACAACTGGAGTAGCCTCCAAAACCATGCGCAATGAGCTCAACAGGCTTGTGCAAACTGTATCCGACCCCAACGCAAAGCGGGTATGTTCCACGGCATCATACACCCCCTCCCTCCTCACAGCTTTTGCTTCTAAAGGTGTTCGACACGGAGATGCAGCACTTCTTCTACCTCTTTACGCGCTACCTCAGTGCGAAGGCCTCGAGTGAGGAGATGTATGTAATCGTTACCCTTAAGATGACCAAGACCTCACCGACATGTTTGCGTTTGCTTTAGCGTGTGGGATCGGATAAAGTCTCCCGCCGCTGATCAGATAGTCCCTTACGATAAGCTGCCTCAAGTGACTAAGCCTGACGCACTGAACAAGCTTGCTGTCCTTAAGGTCAATGGCGGTCTTGGTACCTCTATGGGTATGTCACGTCTATCGATCCACATTCAAGGCTTAGACATCACACCGCTAGGTATGACCGGGGCCAAGTCCGCACTCGAGGTCAAAGATGATATGACCTTCCTTGACCTTTCCGTGCGACAGGTTGAGCATCTAAACACCACGTATGATATCGATGTTCCGCTTGTCTTGATGACCTCGTTCAACACGCACGAGGACACTCTCCGCATCATCAAGAAGTACGCCAATCAACAACTGCGCATCACCACGTTCAATCAGTCGCGGTACCCGCGTATTATCAAGGAGACGCTTCTCCCCGCGCCCAAGTCTGCCGACGACGACAAGAAGAACTGGTACCCTCCCGGTCACGGTGACTTGTACAGTGCATTACTCCATTCGGGCGTATTGGATCAGTTGATTGCCGAAGGCAAAGAATATCTCTTCGTGTCGAACTCTGATAATCTGGGTGCTGTGTACGTTGTTGGAAAAACGCACTGGCTAGCTTCGCCTTGCTTAGATCGTCTTCCTGCAGCGTTGATCACAGGATTCTCCAGCATATGGTCGACACCAAGGCTGAATTTATCATGGAAGTCACCGATAAGACCAAAGCCGATGTCAAGGTAAACTGTCGTTTACGCCAGCTACTTTAGACTCGCTAATGCCCACCCTCAGGGTGGTACTCTTATCGACTACGATGGCCAAGTGCGTCTGCTTGAGATTGCCCAAGTTCCCTCGGAACACACCGAGGACTTCAAGTCGGGTGTGTGTTATGCCATCATTGCTTTCCAATCTTCAATGACACCATTATGCAGTCCGCAAATTCAAGATCTTCAACACGAATAACCTTTGGGTCAATTTGAAAGGTGCGCTCTTCCACCTTCTCGCTGCTATTTAGATTTCTGAGAGCGTTGTTGTCAGCTGTGAAGCGGGTCATGGAAAACGAGGGCATGGATTTGGAGATCATCGTTAACCCGAAGACGACGGATGACGGGCAACCTGTCATCCAGCTGGAGACGGCAGCGGGTGCAGCTATCAAGCACTTTAAAGGCGCGCACGGGGTCAACGTTCCTCGAAGCCGGTTCCTCCCTGTAAAGTCGTGCTCAGATCTGTTACTGATCAAGAGCGACATCTATTCACTCGAACACGGCCAGTTGGTGATCAATCCTAGCCGGATGTTCCAGAATACACCCGTGATCAAGCTCGGAGACCACTTCAAGAAAGTGCGTTACTTTTATCATCCCTTTACTCCTCTCCTCGACGATATCTTACCTTTTTTTTTCCAACCCTGGACAGATCCAACAATTCCAGCAGCGATTCAAGAAGATCCCGACGATCATTGAGCTGGATCACTTGACGGTGACGGGAGACGTGTACTTTGGACGAAACATAACGTTATGTGGGACGGTGATCATCGTCGCAAACGAGGGACATCAGATTCACGTTCCCGATGGGGCCCGCCTTGAAAACCGCCTCATCTCGGGCAACCTTACCATGACGGTACGTGCATGCGCGTGTTGAATATTCATCGCTGGACTGATTGAGCCCACACGGACACGCCTTGTCATATCAGGAGTTGTGATTGGTCATCTTCTTGCCGCCTTCGCACCCGCTCTCAACAGCTCCCGTTCTCCTTATACCCCTGAGGCAGATCGCCAGGTTGCCATATACTTCATTTGGGGCGAGCACGCGTACATACTCATACCCCACATAAAGGACGTCCACATCTACTCTCTTTCGTTTACAATGAATGTTTTTGACTTGTTAGCGTTGAATTAGCCGCGAGATCACAATAGAATTGACGTGCCCCGCTTTTGAGAGCAGTGGTATGTTTTTGTTTTGGAAATCCTTCTAATATTTTGTTCTTCTGCTATCATACCTTCACTACCAACTACGCGTTACAAAACGTTAACAAAATCACGAAAAGAGACTGCAATGAAGATTGAAAGTGCGGTATGCAATCAAGATATGAGCTGGAGAGAAGAAAATTCTGTATTCGGCTCCTGGCAGAATGCGGCACCAAACGCGATTATAGTTCCTGGCCAACGCGTTAAGAAAACAAAATGTGGGAAGCAGGGAGGAGGAAGGACGTACGATCAAGTTTAGGTTGCCGCATATCATCCGGTTCTCGAGGCGCGTCCCATCGGGGAGATGGATCTGATTACCCTCGTTTGCGACGATGATCACGGTCCCACATAACGTTATGTTTCGTCCAAAGTACACATCTCCCGTCACCGTCAAGTGATCCAGCTCAATGATCGTTGGGATCTTCTTGAACCGCTTCTGGAATTGTTGAATCTGGTCCAGGTAAAACGAAAAAGGGAGTGGAGTGAGACATCGCCGAACGAATGGCAAAGGTAACGCATAACGCACTTTCTTGAAGTGGTCTCCGAGCTTGATAACGGGCGTGTTCTGGAACATCCGATTCGGGTTGATCACCAACTGGCCGTGTTGGAGTGAATAGATGTCGCTCTTGATCAGTAACAGATCTGAGCACGATTTCACGGGGAGGAACCGGCTCCGAGGAACGTTGACTCCGTGCGCTTTTTCAAAGTGCTTGATCGCTGCACCGGCCGCCGTCTCTAACTGAATGACGGGTTGCCCGTCGTCCAAGGACTTTTCATTGATGATGATCTCCAGATCCAGACCTTCAGTTTCCATTTTCCTCTTGAGAGAGGGCACGTGGACCCAAAGGTTGTTCGTGTTGAAAATCCGGAATTTGCGCACGGACTTGAAGTCTTCCATGTGCTCCGAAGGTACCTGGGCAACTTCGAGGAGGCGAATTGAACCTTCATAATCGACAAGGGTACCACCCTGGAGAGAGACGTTAATGCAATGGCAGAATATCGTGATTTCCAAGGGTGTACCTTGATGTCAGCTTTAGTCTTATCCGTGACCTCCATAATGAACTCAGCCTGAGTGTCGATCATGTGCTGCAAAATACTCTTGTCGACTCTGTCGGGGCAATGAGCGAGATGTAGACTCCATCGGGCATTGACGATGTACGTACACGGCACCCAAGTTGTCCGAGTTGGAAACGAAAAGGTACTCTTTTCCGTCGGCGATCAACTGATCTAGGACGCCCGAATGGCGCAAGGAGTTGTACAAGTCACCGTGACCAGGGGGATACCAATTCTTCTTGTCGTCGTCAGCGGTCTTTGGACAGGGGAGCAAGGTCTCTTTGTAGACGCGTGGGTACCGCGACTGATTAAAGGTGACGATTTGGACCTGCTGATTGGCATACTTCTTAATGATACGGAGCGTGTCTTCATGGGTATTGAACGAGGTCATAAGGATAAGCGGAATGTTGACACGCTCGGTGGTGTTGCAGTGCTCGAGCTGGCGCACGGTAAGGTCGAGGAAAGTCATGCCGTCTTTGACCTCGAGCGCGCTCTTCGCCCCGGTCATACCTGTAGTGCGTTCAGGTGAAGCATTTCGACAGGGCGGAGTGCATGCGTACCCATTGAGGTACCGAGGCCACCGTTGACCTTAAGAACTGCTAGCTTGTTGAGGATGGACGAGTCCTTGGGCTCTGGAAGGGACGCGTAAGGTACGATCTGTTTATCGTCAGGGGACTTGATATGGTCCCAGGGACTGGGAAAAGCAAGTCAGCGCTAGAGCGCAAACGATGACAAAAAATGAGACGAGACTGACAGTTCTTGAGCCTGGGCACGCTTTGTGAGGTAGTTGGTAAAGAGATAGAAAAAGTCATTCATCTCTGCATCGTAAGCCTGCATTTAATAGTTAAAGATTAATCAAAGTGCGGAGCGGATTGTAGGTATTGGGCTCGCCTTCTTTGTCTGGGGATCTTTGACGGTATTGACGAGCTTGGAGAGTTCATTGCGCATAGATTTACCAATGATCCCGGTGGTAGCAGTCCTGAAGTCTATATGGGAAGCACCGCGAGTGCGGGCATTGAAGGAGTCGGCGCGGGGGAGAAGGGATGCCATTTGTTTTGTTGTTGTTGTCGATCTTGGTGGTTTTGGGGGTGGAGGGAGAGGTGGGTCAGAGGGTGGAGGACGAGGATAAAGCTGATTTATAGAGATTGGATGATCTGAGAGGAGGATGTCGATAAGGTTAGGAGAGGAAGTTGAGCGGGGGGGGATTGCACGGGGTCGATGGTGACGTTTATATAGCGAAAGATGGTCGAAATCGGCCAGTCGGGTGGTCGGCGATGAAGGTACGTCGTTAATTTCAACGTTGATATCCTCCATCTCCTCGTTTATGCGCTCGCACATCGATCGTCGTTTGTTCCATATATGAGATCCTTTCCCCCCGCTCAACCGTCGTCCATCGCCGCCTCCAACACCAGTGTTGCCAAACGACGACATCTCACCGGATAAACGTGCGTTCATCTATCCGCGCGGAAATGGCCACTGAAAGAGGGGGGGGAAATCACCCGATTCCAGCCTATTTGTATGTAGAAACTTATTCGAAAGAGAGAGCGAAAGGTTACACGTGGATCGTGCTCGTCAGGGCGCTCGCTCTCGCCCGGGATCGAGCATCTGTTACCGAGTTTCTGTTTCAAATGTTGAGTACTCTATTCAGGAGTCGATTATCAAGCGAAGTTTGTCCGTATCTGGGCTGGCATGGCAGTCAATGTCAGATCAATTTGACACTTCTCGTACATTTCATTGGATATGGGTCATCTTATCCGCCCGCTCATTTCCCGCAGCGGAGCGTCTGCTCACTCAGATCAAGTTTGATATACGGATGAGCGGGGACACCGAATTAGGTCATGCAACGTGCTTGCGAACGGTCGTACAACGTGCGCGAGATAACAAATTCATTACAACGCTGCTCTGATCAGAGGCTGCCTCGTTGGTCGTTGGATGGCGGAGTGGATGGAAAACCTCGCATCGGATATCTCCGAAGCGGAGATTTAAATAACTAGTAAACCTTGTGTGATTGAGGGATCATCCAAACTTTGATTGCTCAAGGCCGTCGACAACAACCTCAAGACCTCTCGCCATGGGTAATGTCGTCGTCCCCTGGTCTTTTAATCCTTGAAATTGATAAATTTATTAAAACCTGTACTTTCTATCCTTTATTTCAGGTAATATATCGTCATCTTCCTGCACTAAGCACATCATATTCACACATTTCTCTCCCCTTGCAGGTATCTCCCGCTCCTCACGGCATAAGCGTTCTGCAACCGGTGCCCAGCGCGCTCACTACCGCAAAAAGCGAAAGTTCGAACTCGGTCGCCAAGCCGCAAACACTAAACTCGGTGCTAAACGCATACACACCATTCGAGTCCGGGGGGGAAACCTCAAATACCGTGCACTGCGCCTTGAATCTGGCAACTTTGCGTGGGGCTCGGAACATGTTACACGCAAGACCCGCGTCATCAGTGTCGTGCGTATTTTCGTTCAGCATGCTGGTGGCGCAAAGATCGATTCTTATACGGTAAAAGGTGTACAATGCTTCTAATAACGAGTTGGTCCGGACCAACACTCTCGTCAAGGGTGCCATTATCCAGGTCGATGCGACGCCTTTTCGCGTGTGGTATGAGGCCCACGTGAGTGACTTGACTCTTGTGAGGTTTTTGGTCATGACTAATACACATTTTACAGTATGCCCAACCAGTGACCAAAAAGGGAGCAAAAGCGGCAGCGGCGGAAGAGAAAAAAGACGAAGAAAAAAAATTGTCAAACCATGTGCAGCGCAGCCTCACGGAACGGAGGAAAGGTGGGCACCGGCTTTTTTCACCTGTTTGGTCACCGAAACGTCAATGAACAAAATTACCGGTGCTCAGACGCCAAGATTGATACGTTGCTCGAAGCGCAGTTCGGAGCAGGTCGCCTGTACGCTGCCATCTCGAGCCGACCGGGTCAAGTGGGCCGGGCAGATGGGTATATCCTTGAAGGTAAAGAACTCGAGGTGAGTTTCAGATCGGACGTGGGCGATGTCTATTGATCGGAAAGATGTTGATGACACACGGTGATATAGTTCTACTTGAGGAAGTTGCGAACAGGGAAACAGAAGCACGCGTAGGGGCGCCTGAACCATTCCTGTCATGGGGTGGGGCACCGCCGGTGGTGCCTTGGACACGAAACAGATGGTTGCTGAGTGGGAGCCATGTGTTGTCTGTGACTATGATGAAAATAATACTGTTTTGTTTTTTTCTCTTCTCCCTCGTAGCTCTGAAAGGATGAAGAATAAGGGAATGAATGAATGAATGATGCGACCGAGAGAGTTGTAATTGGTTGATTGATTGGTACCGGATACCGGATGGGCGCCTCTCACAGCCGTGGTTTGGTCAAGACGTGTCGGCTCGACGGTTTTTGGGATTACGAGTGGTCCCTGTCTCCTCTCTCTCCTTTCTCCTTGTCTCCCATCCCTTCCCCTTCCCATATTTCCCTCCCTCCAATGCCATCCTTGATGGCAATTTCATCTTCCCCCCACCATCGACACAAATCCGCCAGAACAAAATGGCGCTCCACCAAAGTCATGAATGTACACGACCTAGCGCGTGATGACGACTTTCTTTCCCATCTCCTCGTCGAGAAACTCGGCACGGGCGACATCCCCCTCCTTGTTCATAAAATGGACCCCGCTCGTCGTCTCCCAAAGACAAACCCGGAGGACCTTATGGCCATTACCCGGCGCGTGCGTCCCTCTTCTCTCCTCTCAAGGCGCCTCTGCCCGCCCCGCGTCCCCCTTCGCGCCAATTAACGCGTTGTTTTTCTCTTGACAGCTCGTTTCGGCCAAGGGTTCTCCCGCAACTGCCATTCACGATGCCGTCGACCGGCTCCTCGAGTGTGTCCTCTCGCGTCTTTCTTTCTCAGTCCCCTTTCAGACACGCGTGAATTCTAGGCTGCCCTCTGTTCGTTACTTCACCAAAGGCTTTACTGAGCGAGAGATAAACTCTTTTTCGACGTGGGTCCCCTTCCTTACTCATCCTGCACCTTCCTTCGCCGCTCACAATTGCCACCCTCTTTCTCAAATGCAGCCATGCTTCTCGCTATATGGAGCTCTACCTACCGAGTGGCTCCATCGAGATTGCTCACACCCAAAGGTACTCTCACCGCACAGGCAAATCTGAGCTCTGCATTCTCGCCACTCGCTCCCTCGCTCCAGGCACCGTCCTCTCCGAGCTGAAGGGCTCCATGGCCGACCTCACTGAGAATGATGAACTGGAGCTGAAACGTACCGACCGTCGCAACTCCCAGGGGGGTATTCGTCGAGATTTCAGCGTTATTCACTCAAAGCAACTCAAGAAAAACCATCTCTTCCTGGGTCCGGCCCGATTCGTTAACGTGAGTGCCTTAGCTCCCATGCGCTGTCGCTTCCCTACCTGTGCCTCCCCAATTCGTATTTATTCATCACTCACGAGACATTTTCTTGTTCCTTGACAGCATGACTGCGACAACAATTGCGAACTTTTCCGTGAGGGGCGTTATATCACCTTCCGCGTGGTCAAGCCCGTCGCAGTGGGTGAGGAAGTGACGGCGCACTACGGTGACGGCTATTGTACGTGATCTCTCGCTCCCTTCTTCGCTCCCCTCAAACGTGACCCCGCCCTTTCCCATGGCTGTCAGTCGGTCGAGGAAACCGTGATTGCCTCTGCGAAACCTGCGAAAAGCGTGCTATGGGCGGATACGGTCCGCCCGTACAACTCGCTGACGATGGCCGGTCGGACGAGTCCTCTGATCTTGAACTCCCAGAAAAAGATGGGGACGAGCCCACGGTAAATGTTAATGAGAGGCGTACACGTCGTGGCGTGTACGCCGTGCTCAAAGAGTTGGATCCCGAACTAGCCGAAGATACCGAACCTGAACCTGATTCCACTGCGCTAGGCGGCGCAATCGACCTTGCGCTTGAGGTCGAAGCGACAGAGACGGAGCCTGATGCCGTGTCTAGCTCGCTACCTCCTTCACGCTCATCCCTCATGCCACCTCACCTTATCAATGGCCTCGCCACTCCTGAGCCAGACTCTGAATTGGCCGCATCCGGCAGCTCATCGTCACGGCATCGATCACTCAAACCTGGTGAACCGAGCGTATCTGCATCCCCGGCACCATCTGGTGCACGATCGGTCACACCTGGTTTTGAGCCAATTATCACTACACGTCTACAGAAGAAAGCGCGCGAGCTTCAGCAGCAGCAACAGCAGCAACTGGTGACGCCCCCGCTATCAGAGGATACAGCCTCGCTGGCCGAGGGCGCGGGTGCTCCGGCGCGGTCCACACGGTCTGCACCACGCGGTAGGGGCAAAGGCATTGCCACCGGCGGGCCCGACCGCGTGCTCCGCGGGCGCTCCGCGTTGCGCGGAGGCTCCGTTGGCCCTCTATCAGCACGCACATCGACTTCGACGTCTAAGCAGAAAACCAAAGCTGGGGAGGAGGGTGCACGGAACAAGGATAAAGGCAAGGGCAAAGCTCCGGCTCAGGAGACAGACAGCGACAAGAAGAGCAAAAAGTTCGACCCAGCCGTACCCACGTGTGTGACATGCCTCAGTGTGCTGCCGATCATTTCGCTCGACAGAACCATCGTATACGGCGATTTTGATAACACTACGGGGAAGGGGAAGAAGGAAAAGCGCGAGTGTCCTAGGTACGTACCTCGTTCCTGGCAGTCGCGCGCGTTCCCCAGCGCTGATAACTCGCTCCTTCTGTCAAAAGGTGCCTGCGGCATCATGCCATCTATGGGATACCGTGGCCACATCGTACTTCTGCTCAGGTTGTGAATATGCCCACACCGCGCGAGAGTACACCCGCGGAGCCGGCGCCACGGCCGAACACGCAGAAACTCCTCCACGCCGTCGGGAAGAAGCTCGCTGCAACGGCCGCCTCCACTTCTGCTCCACCACCTGTGACAAAACGGAAGCGCCAAGAGAGTCCGCCAGCTGCAAAGTACAAGCGACGAAAGATAGTTTCTTCGATCCCGCGTCCGGCGGCTCACCCCCGTGAGCTAATCCGCAAAGGGTGGAGCCGCTCTGGGCGCAAGCATCTCCCCAGTGCCAAGGCACGGGAAGTCGGACCTGTTCAGGTGCAAAAACGCCCGCGCGGTAGACCGCGTCTACACCCCCTCCCCGTATCATCTACTCGTCCTGCTTCGCCTAACACGTCCTCATCTGCATCTTCATCTGTACCCGCATCTGCACCTCTTGCCACTGCATCCGCGCCGCCTGCGTTGCCTTTCGGCGCCCCCATATCACCAACATCATTCCTTGCGCGCACGGCAAAGAGCCGCGCTGTGGACGACCAACCTCGCGAGATCAACGGACGGTTCGGGAAGAAGGCGAGCACTAACGGCAAGTTTCGGCGCCGTGTTGGCCCTTCGCCCGCACTCTATCGGACGCGTGCCCAGCGAGCCGAAGGACGTGCGGCGGCACAACGAGAAGCAGCTGCTGGTGCAAGTCCTAGGTACAGCGCGGCGACAACGGTGAAGCGTGAACACGACTATGAAGACGAATATGCGTTTGATGACTATGGGTCAGAGGAAAGCTCCAAACGCCCGCGCTTTTCCAGCGGCCCCGCATACGCGCCCACACAATACTTCTCGCCCAATCCGATGTCATTTGCACGCAAGAAGTGGGCACCGGCGCAGCCTCCACCGCCGCCGACCCATCATCTGCGCTCACTTGGCGCACTTCCGCATCAGGATCCGGACGTGCGAAGTGTCCGCCCGCCCGCATCGTCATCTGCGTCTGCGCCTTTCGTGCCATCACTGCTATCCTCCCCCTCGTTGCCTCCATTATTGGCCGAGGGAGAGGAAGTGGAGGATGAGAGCGATGGGGGTGAGTCGGATGACGGGGATTTACCAGTAACCCCGGAGAATGTGCCAGGGCTCGAGCCTCACGCCCAGGGTGACGCCGACGCGGGGCTGGAGTCGGAAGACAACGAGCTGCCGCCGTCAGGAAGGTCAACGAAGCATTCTCTGCCGACGCTGTGGAAGCCTTCACCATTCGCCTATGCAGCGCGGCGGTGGGCATCGCATGAAGGAGGTGGCCGTCCGTACGAGCGCGACCGGGAGCACAGTCAGTTATTTCATGCCTCCAGGAGGGCCGAGCAGACGTTTCAGACACCGCGACGAGGGCCAGCAGCGAGCTGGGGAAGTGGGACAGCGACCGACGTCAGTGTTGGCGTCGGCGCTACGAGTGATGTTACTGGCGGTGACGCTCGCAGTGGTGGCACTGGTGGTGGGATCCCGCGCGCAGACTGGATACAGGTGAATGGGAGTGCCGCAGACTTTCGCAAGTGGGACACTTACGAAGCCGACTCGGCGTCCTCGTCGGAAGAAGAGGTGTGTTGACTTTGTCCAGTCATTACTTGAAACTTCGCCGCAACTTGCTGGGGCTATCGCCTTCTCCATTCCTCGTCCCAACCCTCCCCCCCCCA
>Ga0209488_10000533_pt1 | contig 32263 bp, 18 predicted proteins | sample Rivendell_Oct201_8_FD_188349 | JGI IMG/M metagenome (GOLD analysis project Ga0209488, IMG submission 188349) | Vadose zone soil microbial communities from the Eel River Critical Zone Observatory, Northern California, USA -... | ecosystem: Environmental > Terrestrial > Soil > Vadose zone >...
AGCCACTCAGCTGCAGAAAAATCTCGTGCCGGAAAACCCGTCGCCAAGGTTTGTACAAAACCGCCAGGTAGGAATACCAAACCGAAGTTAAGACTGCGATCGGAATCTACCGGCTGGCGCGTTCAGCTCGGTCCGAGCGAGGGAAGCGTGGTCCGGCCCCGGGCGTCTCCGCCGGTATTTTGATCCGTGGCTTGGCACAAGTATTTGCCGCCCAGCGCAATGCACGACGCGAGGCCTGGCACATTTTTATGCATCCACCATTCGCCCGCGACTCGCTGCAGCCACACCGGCACGCCGTGGGAACTGCGCGCCGCAGCATCTCCGGCGTGTTAGCGGCCGAGTTTATCACCAAGGTTAATGCCAACCCCAACATCGGCGCGCAACGGCGCAAGAAGGGAGCTGATGCGGCCAAGGTGATTCTGCCGAGCATGAAAGCATTGTTACGTCGACTCAGCAAAAAACCGATGGACCGCCCAGCTAAATAATTTTGTTACCAGAGTGCTAGGACTAGCTCGCTCGGGCAGAAACGCTCACATTCCCCAAAACGGTGTAGTCGTCGTTCCAATGTGCTTTCGTTCGGGTTGCCGATCGGAATCGCTAACGGAAGACAAAATCATCAAGTTTCTTTAATTCAATGAGTTGCAGGTAATCATTGGGCCCAAACCCATTGGTTGCCCCATCGCATAAGTAACCGTGTGGGCGAATTTCAGATCACAGTCTTAAGGACGATGCCAAGTGCGGGGGGAAGGGCCGTTGCCACCTGCCTCTGAGAGGGAAGCTAGGATCGATGACCCACGCATCCGGTGTGAAAACGACGCCGGATATGAAACGCGCCTTCGGGGCTCCCGGTCCCAAGCTGGAGCGCCATTTTTTGCCTACTCAACAGGCACGTTGCCGACCGGCCACAAGACGTCTGTGATTCTGCAAGACTGTCACCCGGAAAGGTTGTCATTCCGAGCGGAGCCAAGCGTGGTCGAGGAATCTGCGTCGCGATCTATCCCTTGGTCGCAACCGCAGAAACTGTCGCAACTGCAGAAACTAGTGGCCTTCGGCACACCTGCCTCAATTCAACTTCTTCGCCACCGCAATCTTCGCCTGACCCAACACGTGCTCCACCTGCGTCTCCCGCAACCGCGAAGCGTCATACTCAAACGACAATTCCGTTTTCGCGTCGTTCAGGTGGAACTTCCGCAATCCATAAGTATTCGCAAATTCGCCCAACCGGCTCAACTGCTCGATGGTCAGCGGTGAGGCCAAAGCGTATTTGATTTCCATGAGCGTCATGTCCGGCATTATACCAGCCTCGTCCAGTCCGCCGCGTTTCCTCGCGCGTCCGCACAAAACCCAACTTGACATCAAATAGGGGGTAGGGCTATAAATACCCTTAGGGGGTATCTGACAGAAAATGCTACCCAAAATAGCCAGTCATGCGCACTCCGCGGAATGTGCCTGCCTCGTCGGGCCGGGCCATAAGGCCATTGCCGTCGATCCAACGCTCAAAGACAGCAATCAGAAGCGCCTCCGCCGCATTGAAGGCCAGGTGCGCGGCCTGCAAAAAATGGTGGCAGGCGATCGCTACTGCGCGGACATCATCGCGCAAATCGCTTCGGTGCAGGAAGCACTGCGTGGCGTAGCCCGCAATCTCATGAAGAATCACCTTCATCATTGCGCCGCAAGAGCTCTGCGTTCCGCCAAAAAAGAAGAAGCCAACGCCATGTACGACGAACTGCTCGGTTTGATCTATACGCACCTACGCTAATGCGCGCTTGCGCTAGCTTTTTAGCTGACCAAAGATTTGTGAGGAATGAATGGCACGTGATCCTGTTTGTGGAATGACCGTTGATCCGGCGAAAGCTGCAGCCCATTTCGAGCATCGCGGCGAAACTTACTTTTTCTGCGCGCGGGGCTGTGCCCAGAAATTCTCCGCCGACCCCCAGCGCTATCTGAACCCTTCCCCGACCGCCGCACCGTCCAGCGCAATCGCAACGCACGCTTCGATACGGCCTGCTGCTCCTCGGGCACCAGCCGCAGGACAGCAGACCCGTTACACCTGCCCAATGCATCCCGAAATTGTTCAGCTCGGTCCCGGCTCGTGTCCAAAGTGCGGAATGGCGCTCGAGCCCATGGACATCGTCGCCGACGAAACTCCTGACGCCGAATACCTTTCGATGCGCAAGCGGTTTTTCTTTAGCGCGATCCTGAGCGTTCCTGTTCTTGTGCTCGGAATGTTTGGCGCAAGACTGGGATTGCACCTATCCGGTGCGCTACGCAACTGGATCGAGTTGCTGCTCGCAACTCCGGTTGTCCTCTGGGGAGGCTGGCCGTTTTTCAAGCGTTTCTGGTCATCGCTCGTCAATCGCAGTCTCAATATGTTCACGCTCATCGGCCTCGGCACAGGTGCTGCGTTTCTCGACAGCGTTGCCGCAACAATCTTTCCGCAAATCTTCCCAGCCTCTTTCCGCGAAATGAACGGCAACGTTCCCGTTTATTTCGAGGCTGCGGCAGTGATCACAACATTGGTTTTGCTTGGGCAGGTTCTAGAATTGCGTGCGCGGGCAAAGACTTCTTCCGCCATTCGCGCGCTACTGAAACTTGCCCCGCAAACCGCGCATCGGCTTGGCAACGGCAACGCCGAACAGGACATTGCGCTCGATCTCGTCCAAAAAGGCGATCGCCTTCGCGTCCGTCCCGGCGAACGGATCCCCGTAGATGGCGCGCTCCTCGAAGGCGCAAGTGCCGTAGACGAATCTATGGTCACCGGCGAACCCATGCCCGTAGAAAAATCCGTCGGCGATCAACTCACCGGCGGTACGCTCAACGCCAGCGGCAGCTTTATCATGCGCGCCGAACGCGTCGGCAGCGAAACCACGCTAGCCCAAATCGTAAAATTAGTTAGCGAAGCGCAACGCGGTCGTGCGCCAATGCAGCGTCTCGCCGACAAAGTCGCCGCCATTTTCGTCCCCGCGGTCGTTGCCGCTGCGATTCTCACATTTATAGCGTGGGCACTAGGAGGGCCGCAACCGCGCCTCGCGCACGCTCTGGTCAACGCTGTCGCCGTTCTCATCATCGCATGCCCCTGCGCGCTCGGCCTCGCCACGCCAATGTCCATCATGGTCGCGGTTGGCAAAGGCGCTGGGGTCGGCGTCCTAATCCGCAACGCCGAAGCGCTGGAAAAACTCGCCGCCGTAGACACCCTCGTTGTGGACAAAACTGGCACGCTCACCGAAGGCAAGCCCACAGTCGTTTCGACTGCTGTGCTGAAGGAAGGTGGCCTCACCGAAGGCGATCTTTTGCAATTGGCGGCAAGCGCAGAGCGTTCCAGCGAACATCCCCTGGCGCGCGCCATCGTTCGCGCGGCGGAAGAGAAGGGCTTGCACCTTGCCGAAGCTGGCAACTTTTCCGCGACGTTCGGCGGTGGCGTGGAGGCCGATGTTTCCGGAAGCCACGTTCTGGTTGGCACTGCGGAATTTCTGAAATCCAAAAATGTGCAGCAATCTCAGCAACCGCAAAGTCTTCAGGCCGGGTTTGCCACGAGTCATCCTTTCTCCGTCACGTTCGTACTGGTGGCTGTCAACAATGTGGCGGCAGGCGTCATCGTGCTTGCCGACCCCGTCAAAGAAACTACGCCACAAGCGGTCACCGATCTGCGCGCCGAGGGCATGCGGATAGTAATGGTGACCGGAGATCGAAAATTGTCGGCCGAGACCATTGCCAAAGAACTACAACTCGACGGAGTGCACACAGAAGTTTCGCCGGCGCATAAGGCAGAGATCATCGCCGAATTGAAAAAGAAAGGCCATATCGTCGCCATGGCCGGCGACGGTGTGAACGACGCTCCCGCTCTGGCTGCCGCCGATGTCGGCATCGCAATGGGCACTGGCACTGATGTCGCCATCGAAAGCGCTGGCATCACGCTGCTAAAGGGCGACCTGCGCGGCATCTTGCGCGCAAGAAAACTCAGCCGCGCCACCATTCGCAACATCAAGCAAAATTTACTGTTCGCTTTTCTCTACAACGCGCTTGGAATCCCCATCGCCGCCGGAGTTCTCTATCCGTTCTTCGGCTGGCTCCTCAGCCCCATGATCGCCAGCGCCGCCATGAGCTTCAGCTCCGTCTCCGTAATCGCCAACGCCCTCCGCCTCCGCTCCCTCAAACTCTAATCTCCGTTTGTTCATGTAGCGGCTACCTTCAGGTAGCCATCTTGGGGGCGCCGCTTTTTCGCTTCATGTAGCCGCGGCCTGCCTGCCGCACCCAGGGTTTATCCTGCTCTGCGCACCTCTGCACACTCTGCGTCTCCGCGTTGTTTTTTATCTGCTCTCGTTCCCTCTTACTTCTTCCCGCTCTTCAAAAAAGTGCCCTTATCCAACTCCCGAAACGCCTGCTGCAACTGCTCTTGCGTATTCATAACAATCGGACCATACCATGCAACAGGTTCTTCCAGGGGTTTGCCTGACACCAGCAAGAACCGAATGCCTTCTTCGCCAGCCTGCACTACGACTTCATCGCCGCGATCAAACAAAACCAGCGAACGATTATCCGCTTCCAATGGGGGTGTAGTATCCAGCCAGCCCACCGGCTCCGTCGGCACCGCCAGCGGATCCGAGGCATTGCAAAATTTGCCGCCGCCGGCAAACACGTAAGCAAATGCATGCCGCGTAGTTCCCACTGGCAGCGATTTTCTCCGCCCCGGCGCGATCGATACATCCAGATACACAGGATCAGCCGCGATTCCATCCACCGGCCCACTCTTGCCCCAGAAACTTCCGCAGATCACTCGCACATGCGTCCCGTCGTCGTCCGTAATCACCGGGATTTCCAGCGAATTCACTTCCTGATACCGGGGCGCCGTCATCTTCAGCGAAGCCGGCAAATTCGCCCACAACTGAAATCCATGCATTCGTCCAGCGGCATCACCCTTCGGCATCTCCTGGTGAATGATGCCGCTTCCCGCCGTCATCCATTGCACATCGCCCGGCGAAATTGCGCCCTTGTTCCCGATGCTGTCGGCGTGATCCACCGTTCCTGCCAGTACATAAGTAATCGTCTCGATTCCACGATGCGGATGCCAGGGAAATCCCGCCAGATAATCTTCCGGCACATCGTTGCGAAAATCGTCCAGCAGCAAAAACGGATCAAACTCCGTGGTATTCCCAAATCCAAACGCACGCCGCAAGTGCACTCCCGCGCCCTCCATCGTAGGCTTAGCCTTAATCAGTCTCTTCACCGGCCGTATCGACATGCCAGCCTCCCTTGACCTTACCCGCGTTCTGTTTATCGTGCTGTCAGCACAAGGTAGCATCATGCGCCCGCGTTTGCAGCCCCTCTCCGGCCCGCAGGAATTTAGCGATTCCATTTTTCCTGTGGCCTTCCCACAGAGGATTTGCTACTCTCATGTGGCCACAGCACAGGAGTTCTTGTGGGCCATAGCAAACTCGACCTACTGCAGGGCACCCTGGATCTGATGGTCCTGCAAACTCTCGCCTCCATGGGCCCGCTCCACGGCTACGGAATCGCCCGGCGTATTGAGCAGGCCAGCGGCGACGAAGTATTGCTCAACCAGGGCACCATCTATGCTTCCCTCGTCAGGCTGCAGCAACGTGGATGGATTTCCGCCGAATGGGGAACCTCCGACAACAATCGCAAAGCCAAGTTTTATTCGATCACCAAACGCGGCCGCAAACAGCTGACCGAGGACGCGGCGTACTGGCAGAGACTCTCAACCGTGATGGATCGCGTGCTCGCGCTGCCGGGAGAGGAGGCTGAACCGTGATCGACCGGCTGCGACAGTCGCTTCAGCGGTTCTTGTCTCTCTTCCGCCGTGCACGGCTGGATCAGGAACACGACGCGGAGGTGGCGGCGCACCTGGATTTGGCCATTGACGAAAATCGCAAGAACGGCATGTCAGCTGAAGAGGCGCGCAGACAAGCCCTGATTCAATTGGGTGGCGTTGCACAGACCAAAGAAAATTATCGCGATCATCGAGGCGTCGCGTGGCTGGAAACACTGTTTCGTGATCTGCGTTTTGCGTTACGCATGCTGCGCAAGAGTCCCGGCTTCTGCGTAGTAGCGATTCTCGCTCTGGCCCTTGGAATAGGATTCTCCTCGATCGTCTTCAGCATTTTCTACAACGGCATCCTGAACCCGTTTCCCTACCGCGATGCGAATCGCCTCATGGCCATAAGCGTGATGGACGACCGCAATGCCACCAGGCAGTTTCGCCCCGTGTTTCATCTCGACGAAATAATCGCGTTTCGCAACCAGAATCACACCTTTGAGGACATCGTTGGCGTCTCCAGTTGGGACGTACTTTACAGCCGCAAAGGGATTACCGAGCTGGTGCACGGCTGTGTCATGACGCCAAACGCCGCGGAATTCTACGGCGTGCCTCCAATGCTCGGGCGTGGCCTGATGGAACGCGATGCGCAGCCGGGCGCCGACCCAGTCGTGCTTCTCGGTTACGAATATTGGAAAAAGGAATTTCAGCAGGACAAGTCCGTTGTCGGCAAGACGATGATGATCGATAACCAGGCGCGCACAGTCATTGGCGTAATGCCGCCCCGGTTCTACCTTTTCGGCGCCGACTTCTACGCTCTAATTTCCTGGGACCGGACCGAACCCTCCATGGCCGACGCCATGGCCAACAACGAGCCGTACTTTTTCTTCCCCAATGGAATTCTCAAAAAAGGCATCAGCCGGGACACAGCGAACGCCGACCTGTTCGCGATCGCCCAGCGTCTTGTGCCTCTGCATAAAGACGATTATCCTGAGAAATTCCATATCAACACTCGTGGCTTCAGCGACGCCATCGTTGGCGATTTTAAGCAAACGATGTTCTTTCTGATTGGCGCGGTCGCGCTTTTGCTCCTCATCTCATCTAGCAACGTCGCAAGCCTCTTGCTCACGCACCACAGCGCACGCGCAAAAGAAATTGCCTTGCGCAGCGCGCTTGGAGCTAGCCGCGGCCGTTTGATCCGCCAATTGCTCTTGGAGAGTTTCGTTCTTGGCGCCGTCGGGTGTCTTGCGGGCAGTTTCCTTGCTTACGGGGGGCTGAAGGCCGCCAAGACGCTGGACGCCGCGCTGCAAATTCCCGGCGAATCCGACATCAGTTTGAACTGGCAAGTACTTCTCTTTGCCGTTGCCGTGTCTTTGCTGACCGCATTGCTCTTTGGCCTCTCGCCGGCATTCTTCGCCGTAAAGAAGGACCTCCGCGAAAACCTGCAGAGCTCCGGCGTTAATGCAAATTCTTCGCAACGCGGCGGCAAAATTCGCGCCGGTCTGGTCGTCGGCCAGGTGGCGCTTTCCGTGCTCTTGCTGGTCTTTGCCGGGCTCGTCATTCGCAGCTTTATTGCCATCACCAACTTCGATCCCGGCATCAGCACGAAAAATATGTTTGTCGCCGACATTCATTTTCCAGGTCACCAGTACGATTCAGCAGAAAGTAAGCGCGCGTATTTTGAGCAGGCGCTTGCTCGCATTTCCGCGATTCCCGGTGTTGTGAACGCCGCAACCGCTCTCGGCTGGCCGATAGAAGGCGGACCGCGGACTGAGGATGTCACCATTCCGGGCAAACCTCACGACAAGCATTGGACTACTAGTTTTGAAGCCTGCAGTGAAGGATATTTCCAGACTCTGGGTTCGCGCTTGTTGCGTGGAAGACTAATCTCTTCGTCCGATGTGGCCTCGGCGCGCCGCATCGCCGTGGTCAATCAGACGCTGTCCGATCAATATTTCCCGAACCAGAATCCCATCGGCCAGCAAATTAAATTCAATGTTCTCGATCAAATTCCCGGAACTCCTCACGATGCTTATTTTGAAATCGTGGGCATCGTCCGTGATTTCAGGAATGTCGGTTTGCAACAATCCGTCCAGCCGGAAGCCTTTGTTCCTTATACTTTCAGCGGTTTCGGCGATCGCAATATCCTGGTACGCACGGCAGCTAATCCAAACTTGTTCGTCAATACTTTCCGGCAAGTACTTGCTGATGTGGACCCCAATCCAATTCTTTCCCACCCCGAAACGCTGGAAGGATTGCTGCACACGCATGAGTATGTGAAACCGAAATTTCGCCTGATTTCCTTTGGCACCTGCGCGGGCATCGGCCTCGGCCTCGCTCTGATCGGTTTGTTCGGCGTCATGTCCTATTCCGTTGCCTTGCAGACGCAGGAGCTTGGCGTACGCATGGCTCTGGGAGCCCAACGCAGCGACATTCTCACGCTGGTACTTCGCAAGGGAGTTTTGCTGGTCGGCAGCGGACTCTTCCTCGGCCTGTTGGTTGCATTTCTTTCCGTACGCATTTTGCAGTCGCAGCTCTGGGGCGTTTCGGCATTCGATCCCGGAGCGTTCGTCTTGGCTCCTCTGGCACTGCTCGCCGCCGGCCTTCTCGCCTGCTATCTGCCCGCCCGCCGAGCCACCCGCGTTGATCCCCTGGTCGCGCTGCGCTACGAGTGAGTGGAAACCGATGAGCGTTCTACGAGTGTGGTTCCAGCGCTTCTGCAACCTGTTCTGCAAAGAACGGCTCGATCGAGAACTCGACGCGGAGCTGGCCAGCCACCTTGAGATGCACATCGAGGACAATCTCCGCGCGGGCTTGACACCGGAAGAAGCTCGTCGTGTCGCATTCATCAAACTTGGCGGCCTCGAACAAACCAAAGAGAGCCATCGCCGCTCCCGCGGTATCCCGTTATTGGAAGGTCTGCTGCAGGATTTGCGTTTCGCCCTGCGTATGCTGAGCAAATCGCGCGTCTTCACCGTCATAGCGGTTGTCGCATTGGCTCTGGGCATCGGCTTTTCGACGACCATCTTTAGCATTTTCTACAACGGCGTGCTGCATCCGTTTCCCTATCGAGATGCTGAGCGGCTGACAGTGATCAGCGTCTTTGATACGCAAAAGGGCTCGGACGAATTCAGGTCCATGTTCCATCTCGATGAGGTGGCGGCCTTTCGCAAGCAGAACCATTCGTTTGAAGATATTGTCGCGTACACTGGCCAGAACCTCGTATATTCGCGGAGCAATTTCAGCGAACCGGTGCACGCGTGCGTGGTCACGCCGAACGCCATGGACTTTTGGGGCGTGCCTCCGCTATTGGGGCGCGGCCTCGTAGAAGACGATTCGCATCCGGGCGCTGGGACGGTTGCGTTGCTGAGCTACCGATATTGGAAAAGCACGTTTCATGGGGACAAGGCTGTCCTGGGTACGACGATGATGCTCAATGGACAAGCTCACACCATCATCGGAGTGATGCCTCGAAGATTTCTGCTCTACGGCGCTGACCTTTATCTTCCCATTGCCTGGAACAGACCAGAGCCTTCGATCACTGAGGCCATTAACGATGATGCGCCCATGTATTTTTTTGCTACCGCAATCCTCAAGCGAAACCTTACTGCACGAACCGCGGACGCCGACATCCAAGTAATCGCGCAACCGCTCGCCGCTCTTCATCGTCGGGACTACCCTGAACATTTCCAGATGTTCACAAGGCCGATGAATGAAGTTATCGTCGCTGGCTTCAAGAAAACTCTGCTGCTGCTGATTGCCGCGGTCATTCTCTTGCTGCTCATCTCAGCGAGCAACGTTGCGAGCCTTTTGCTGACTCATCACAGCGCACGCGCAAAAGAAATCGCATTGCGCGCGGCGCTTGGCGCAAGCAGCGGCCGCTTAATTCGGCAGTTACTTGTGGAAAGCCTTGCGCTTGGCTTTGCAGGTTGTTTCGCTGGCTGTTTGCTCGCCTACTTGGCTCTCACAGCCGTTAGGCTTACGCCGGGCGTTGAGGTTCCCGGGGAAGCCGACATGTCTCTGAATCTACCCGCCCTCTTTTTCGCGATTGCCGTATCTCTCCTCACGACAGTTCTTTTTGGCCTGTCGCCAACTCTCTTCGCCGTCAAGAAAGACCTGCGCACAAATTTGCAAGGGAGCGGAGTCAACGCAAATGCATCACAGGGCGGAGCCCGCGTTCGCTCGGGCCTGGTAGTTGGCCAGGTCGCGCTTTCGGTGCTGTTGCTGGTGTTTGCCGGACTGATGATGCGAAGTTTTTTGACTATGACCCACTTTGACCTCGGTTTCCCGACCAAGGGAATCTTTGTCTCCTTCGTGCACTTTCCGCCCCTGCAATATGAATCAGCCGAGAGCAAGCGCCAGTTTTTCGATCAGGTGTTGCCGCGCATCGCCGCCCTTCCGGGAGTTACATTTGCGGCGGAAGCGATGGCAATGCCATTGGAGGGATCCTGGGGCTCAAGGGATGTCACCATTCCCGGAAAACCTCATGATCAGCATTGGACCACTGCTTTTGAGGCATGCAGCGAAGGATACTTCCAGACCCTTGGTTTGCAGTTGATTAGTGGAAGGCTTCTTTCACATGCTGACATCGCTAGCGCCCGCCGGGTCGCGGTCGTCAATCGCACCCTGGCTAAATCCTATTTCGCGAATGAAGACCCGATCGGCAGGCAAATCAAATTCAATGAACTGGATGAATTACCGCAGGCGCCGCACGATGCCTATTTCGAAATTGTTGGCGTCGTCAGCGATTTCAGAAATTGGGGGATCCAAGAGCCTACTCTGCCGCAAGCTTTTATCCCGTACACGTTTTCAGGAATTGGTGACCGAACCATTCTGGCCCGAACAACGGTGAACCCATCTTTGCTCGTCAACAATATCCGGCAAATTCTCGCGCAGGCTGGACCCAACACGCTAATGGTGAATCCCCGCAGCCTGGATGGCTATCTGCAGGAGAAAGTTTATTCGAGACCTAAGTTTCGTCTGATCTCGTTCGGCGCCTGTGCTGCGATCGGCCTGGGTCTCGCTTTGATCGGTTTGTTCGGCGTCATGTCCTATTCTGTGGTGTTGCGAACTCAGGAATTCGGCGTCCGCATGGCGCTGGGAGCGCAACCCGGCAATATCCTGATGTTGGTGCTTCGCAAAGGAGTCTTGCTGGTCGGCAGCGGACTTCTCTTCGGCTTGCTGGTCTCATTTCTTTCAGTGCGCGTTTTGCAGTCGCAGTTGTGGGGCGTCTCGGCATTCGATGCCGGGGCATTTGTTCTGGCACCGCTTGCGCTGCTGACCGCAGCCCTGCTTGCGTGCTATTTGCCCGCACGCCGCGCCACCCGTGTTGATCCCATGGTCGCCCTGCGCTACGAGTAAGGAAAACAAACCTGGCCGAGAGGGGACGGCGCGAAGAGGCATCAAGCTCAGACTTCTTATCGCGGCGTTTTCCCTGTTAGTTTCTTCTCAATTGTATCCAACCGCTCGCGCGCTTCCGTTAAATCTGCATGTCCGGCCAAAGCTTTTCGATATTGCTCTTGCGCCTCAGGCAATTTTCCATCCGCTTCTAGCGATTTTCCTGCCATCAAGAACAGTTGTGGTGCCGGCCGCAATTCCGTGGCAGCCATGAAATCTGCGCCAGCCTCTGCAAAGCGGCGCATATTAAAAAACGCCTGCCCACGCCCCGCGCGTCCGGCAAGGGAGCTCGGCTGCAACTCCAGCAATTGGGAAAACGCTTGCGCGGCCCGCTCATTTGCGCCGAGGTCCAGATACGCCACCGCAATACTGTTCAATGCTCGTACTTTTTCTTCCGTACTCGATGCGGTCCGCAACGCTTCTTGCAGTTCAGGCAGCGCGTGCGAGTTGTCACCCGTTTGCGCCAACGCATATCCAATATCGAAATGCGGAATGAACATGTTCGGTGCCAGCGATTCCGCAATTTTGAAGTGCTCAATCCCCTCGGCCGCTCGTCCGCTGTCCAGCAATGCGGCCCCAAGATTCGTTTCAATTCGAGTATTTGCAAACGGGATGACTTCGCGCGCGTGCGTGCACAGCGTCACGCTGTCATGCCAGTAGCCGATGTTGATCACTGTTACCAGCGCGAACGCACCCGCCACCAGCGACGCGACGCCGGCCTGAACGGCCACGGGAACGCGCCAGCGTTGCGCCGCCTCGCTCGCCTCCCAAACAATCATCACGAACAATCCGATCAACGGAATATACGCATAGCGGTCCGCCATCGCTTGCAAGCCGACTTGCACAATTCCAATCACCGGTAGCAGCGTTACCACAAACAACTTCCAGCCGAAGACCAAATGCCGCCGCTCGCGATACCGCCATACCGTTGCAGTGATCGCAAGCAGCAATGCCACCGCTGCCAAAATCGTCCACAATGTCAGCCGGCTTCCCGGATGCGGGTAATAATACGAAAGGCCGTTTGGCCAAAACATTTTACCGATGTATTTTGCGTAGGAAACAATCGCATTTCCCACCCGCTCTTTCAGCGTCAGCACGGCGTTGCTGGTCATTGCTTGTCCGCGATGCTGCGCCACAACGGTAATCCACGAACTCGCAATGCTCATTGCGAACAGCGGAATTTTCTCAACCAACAGCTGGCCCAACCGCTTAAAAACTATACGTACGTCGCTCACCGAGAAGGGCACCGGTAATCGTTCGAATGGCCAATAATCTAGAATCAGCAGCACGAACGGCAGCGTCACCGCCATGGGCTTCGAAAGCAATGCCAGCGCAAAGAAAAACACCGCCGCCAGATAGCGTCGCCACTTTTGCGCGCGTGCCGGCTCCGGCGTGCGTACATACCATCCGTAGTAGGCCACAGCGATCAGCGAAAACAGCATGCTCAACAAACTCTTGCGCTCAGAGATCCAGGCAACCGTTTCCACATTCAAGGGATGTAGCGCAAACAGTCCAGCCACGCATAAACTTCGCCAGCGAAAACCAGTCGCTTTATTGAGCAGCAGAAATAACAGCACCGCATTGATTGCATGAAGCAGCACGCTCACCGCGTGATGCCCAGTAGGGTTCAATCCAAAAAACTGGCAATCCGCCATGTGTGCAATCCACGTCAGTGGATGCCAGTTCGCTGCGTCAATGCTTCGAAAGGCCCACGCAACATTTCGCCAACTAAGTCCCGCCTGCACATGTTCGTTCTGCGTGACGTATAGCGGGTCGTCAAAATCAACGAATCCATTGCGAGCCGCGGGAGAATACACCGCTAGCGTAGCCACGGCCAGCAGCGCCGCCAACATCCAAACCGGTGCACGAAACTTTCCATCCGCCAGGCGCGCAGCAGTCTCGTCCCGCCGCTCCGAAGTCTGCTCCATTCGGCTAATCGACCTCACTCAAATTTCACTCGAACGTTTTGTGTAGCGGCGGACCTGCTTGCCGCAGGCAAGCTTTTGCCGCTGTTCTTTTCTCATCATAAGCCACGCGTCTTGAGACAGAGCCGCGTCCTTGCGCGTGTGTTCTTGGTCAGCACGCATTCCTTTGAAAATTACCCGGCGAACTTACCATCCTGTGGAAATCCCTCACGCCCAAAAAACAGCCCGATAGCCCTTTTGCTCCATTTTTCTCAATTGTTCTAGTACCTTCGTACCGTCCGCTACCGAACAGATTTTGTATCTCTTGGCCTATTGTTCCCTGTACCCGCTACAGCTACACTCATCCTTCATTCGAGGAGGTTCTGCCTTGTCGGGCTCAGAACGCCGTACCACCCAACGCTTTACCATGCGGCTCCCTCTCACGGTCCGTTGGACCACCGGAGCAGCCGTTGGGGAAACCAGTACAGAATCCCGCGACGTCAGCTCGCGTGGGGTTTACTTCTACCTCGGAAAAGATGTGAAAGAAGGCTCGCCCGTTGAAATCCTTCTAACGCTTCCCAACGAGATCACTCTCGCAGGCCCCGTCCGCGTTCGCTGCCTCGGCCGTGTACAGCGCACGGAATCCCGCGACGAAACGTCCGTCGGAGTGGTTGCCGCCATTGAACGCTACGAATTTCTGCGCGGCGACGAAGAGAAGTAGTCGGTTTCTCTGATTGATTTTGCGGTTTTTGCAGCCGCCACAGTTTTCTTGCTCGCTCACTGCGGAGGCGGGCAGGATAAAGCCGGGGCTCCTTGGCCCCTCAGCGAAGCGCCCCGGCATTTTTTCTTTGTTGCTCAACTCCCCCGCAATATTTCGTCCTGGTCACAAAGCTCAGCTTCTCCATCTCGATTTTTTGTCGCGGCGGCTTTTATTCCGTTCTTTCTCTGCGGTATCGTAGCGGCCCCGACGGGGTCGGGGGCGGTTTATTGGAGTGACCCAGAATGAGTTGTGGGGAAGCCTAGCGACCGCTTTCCACTGCTAATTCGTCCGCACGCAAACTCCCCCCGGAGACGATGTTACATTTGCGCCTCCTGACCTTTAGGGCAGGAGACATTTCCCAACCGCTCCGCCATGATGATTTCAGCTGCAAGAATCACGCCGGTTTTTGCGAATCCGGCTCCTGAAAACACGGGGGAATCTATGCCGGAAGTGCCGGCCCAAGACGTATTGTCGCCTGTTGAAAACTCCGTCCGGAACCAGACCGAACGAATGGCTACAGCGGAAGAGTTGTACGCGCTCAAACGTATCGCAGAAGTTGAGAGCGCTTTGGCGGAACTTGCGAAGTCCGAGTATTCGCCGAAAGAAGACAGCTTCATCGCTGCGGAGATCTCTGCACAGGTTGCCCAGCCTGAGCTGGAATCGGCGATCGCCGTAAGCGCGAACGCCAGCGCGAATGTCGAAATCGCGTCTGTAAACAGCTCCGCAAGTAAAGTCGAATTGCCAACCGCAGAGCCAACCAAAGTCGCAACCGCCATCCCCGAGAGCGCATCCGCCGCCACCGAAATTACTGAGGAGGTTGCAACGCCTGCCGCAGAGAATGCCGCAGGCATGGCCGGTAGTTGGATGCTGGAGTTTGCTGCGATTCTCGATCAGCATCGCATCTGGGTGGAATCGGGCGGCGAAGCCGGTACCAAGGCCGATTTATGCGGCGCGAATCTGGAAAATGCCGACCTCACCGGTGTAAATCTGCAGGGCGCATTTCTGCAGCGCGCGAATCTGCGCGGCGCCGATCTTTCCATGGCCAATTTGCGTCACGCCTCGCTTGTTCAGGCCGACCTGTGCAATGCAAATCTGCTGGGAGCCGAACTGCGCGGCGCAAACTTGATGGGTGCAACCTTATATGGAGTCGAGGGCCTCTGGCTTGGCCGCCTGGGTGGCGCGAATCTGTATGACGCCATGTTGCCGGAAACCATCTCTTCCATCGATGGCTCGAAAGCTGTTTGGGAAGCCACCCGCAGCGCGCGCTGGTTTTATTTTGTGATGCTTGCCATTTGCTCGCTGTGCGTGCTCTGTGTTGCCACTACCAGCGACCCACGCTTGATTCTGGACGGCCAGACAATTCCCATTGCGCGTCTCGGCAATATTCTGCCGATCAACGCGTTCTACTTGATCGCGCCGATATTTCTGGTGGTTATGTTCGTTCGCTTCCAATTTCTGCTGTTACGCGTTTGGAGCAGCATGGCCTCTTTGCCCGCCGTTTTCCCGGATGGCCAGACGGTTGAGCACGGCGGCCCCTGGTACTTGATGGGCCTGGTGCGCCGGCATTTCCGCTGGCTGCGCGAAACCAAGACTCCGGTGTCCTGGCTGGAAAACGCAATCGCCACCTTGCTTGCTTACTGGGCCGTGCCAGCCACCATTGCAGCCCTGTGGATGCGCTATCTGGTGCGCCAGGACATGCGCGGCACTTCCTTGCACGTTTTGTTTTTCGTGCTCAGCGTCAGCGTGGCCACGGGCCTTCCCTCGGTAGTCAGCCGCGTGATTCGCAGCGGTGAAGTCCGCCGCCACAGCCCACGCAGCGTGGCTCGTCTGGCGTTTTTAACTTTGCGCGCCCCGATTGCCTTTGGCCTCATTCTGTTCCTGCTTTCCTGCGGCGTGATCCTCGGCATTCCCGCGGATTCCGACGCTTCGCGAAAATATTTCAGCGCCAGCCCCAGACGTTGGGCCGCGGAAGCGTTTCGCATGGTGGGCTACCGGCCGTATGCGGACCTGATCGAAGCAACATTGGTCCCGCCGCACTCGCGCGCGACGGCCGCCTCCACAGCAAATGCATCCTTGGCAAGCGCACCATTCGCAAACGCGCCCTTCGCAAGCGCGAACGATGCGCCGGGCGAAGGCTTCGGCGCGAAATTAAATGAAAACAGCCTGCGCTATGCACGCGGCTATCGGGCGGTGCTGGGAGGCGCGCGCCTGTGGCGCGCCGATCTCGACGGCGCATATCTGACTGAAGCTGATCTACGCAACGCCAATCTGCGTGAAGCGCATTTGCGCGATGCAGTGCTGGACCACGCACGAGCCGATCACGTATTGCTTATCTCCGCCGATGGAAGCAACGCCAATCTCACTGGCGCGGATTTGCGCGGCAGCGACATGACGTACGCCATTTTTGAAAACGCCAGTTTTGCCGGCGCCAAGCTCGGCGGCGCCTCGCTCTATGGTGCAAACCTAAAGCACACCAACTGGCTGCGCGCCGACCTCACGCGCAGCGACATGCGCGACACACAAATGCAGGAGGCGGGACTGCCGTTGGCCAATCTCGAGCTCACGGATTTTTCGGGCGCAAAACTCGCCGGAGCTCAGTTCGGCGGCGCGCAATTCAAGGGCACGATCCTGCTGGGCGCAGACCTCCGCAACACTGATCTGCGCGGGTCTGCCTTCCCCGGCGCAGTTTTGCGTGACGCGCCCATCGATGGCGCTCAACTTGACGGTGCCGATTTCCGCGGCGCTCTCGGCCTAACCGCCGCGCAGGTTTGCTCCTCGCGCGGTTGGAGCACCGCGCAATTCGATCCCGACGTGCTGCAAGCTGTGCAGACCCTGTGCGGCGCTATTCACTAAGCTGTGCACGAAGTCCCGTGATCCGTTTTTTAGATACTCTTGCAGCCGTTTTTACCTGCGTTCACGAGTGATATGATCTCGGCACTTCATTGGGAGATAATCGATGCGCCCGATTTGCTTGATCATGCTTTGTTCCGCTTCACTCCCGTGGGTCGCGAGGGCGCAAGATTCCGCTGATCTTGTCAAGTCGGCAATCGCACAAGGCGACCTGTACCAGTCAAAGCACAAATACGAACTTGCACAGGATGCGTACCGGAAGGCCGATAAACTTTCTCATCACGCCTCCGCGGATGCCTACCTGAAACTGTCGGCAGTCGACAAGAAGCTCGGTGATTTCTCATCAGCACTCGATGAAGCAAAGAAGGCGGTAAGAGCTGCGGGGGACAACAAAACTTGGGCCGCGCAAGCACATCTAGCTCACGCCAATCTCCTGGTGCAGATGTCCTCTAAACCCGGCGATAAAAAATTGCAGGAGGCGGAGGCAGACATCCGCCAGGCGCTTGCATTGAATCCTTCGCAGGCCATCGCGCACTTCAATTTGGGTTACGTACTTCTTAAGCAGGCAAGAGATGCGGAAGGCATCGCAGAATTGCAAACCTATGTAAGCGCGGCGGGCGTCCAGCCGGCTGATTTGGCTCAAGCGCACCGCATGATCGCCAATCCTATTCGCGCTAGAGAACCTTTCGCGCCGGATTTTTCCTTCACCTCGCACGAAAAACAGCTGATCTCCAATTCATCTCTGCGCGGAAAAGTCGTATTGCTGGATTTTTGGGGAACGTGGTGTCCGCCATGCCGAGAATCCGTGCCAACCCTGCGCGACCTCCAGAAAAAGTATGCCGGCAAAGGTTTTGCACTGGTCAGCGTCAGCTCGGATGATGACGAAGACGTCTGGCGCACTTTCATCGAAGCGCAAAAAATGAACTGGTCCGAATACATCGATTTGTCCGGCGAGGTGCTGAGCGCCTTCAACGTTGAGTCATTCCCGACCTACGTCGTTTTAGATAAGGATGGCGTGATGCGATTCCGCCAGTCCGGGTTCGCACAAGGCACCGAAGGAGAACTGGTAGACGCGATCAATAAAGCTTTGAAGCGGGCTTCCGATCCGAATTTGGCCGCGGCTGCGGCAACGGACGCCAAGGAAAAAGAACTTGCTGTGGTGAGTCATGGCGGCAGCTCCGGGCCGAACAGTCTCGAATCAGAATCGAATAGCAATCGCGCCAAGTCTCCCGATGCTGAGACCAACTCCACCCTGGTGGGTATCGAAGGCAGCTTGGTTTCTGGAACTATTTACAAGAACGAAGCCCTAAGCCTTACCTATGAATTTCCTCGCGGTTGGATTGCCGCGAAGCCGGATGTCTTGCATGCCCTGAACGAAAAGCTCGAAGCAACGGCCAAAGCGTCGATCCTACAGCAGCATCCCGAAGCCGCCGGCAATCTGCGCATCATGACCCCGAAGATCGTTTTCTACGCGTCGCGCAGAGGCGACGGCGATGGTCAGCGCCTTTCCTTTCCATGTATTCGGATCATGACCACCGCGTCACGCGCGACGGCGCTCGAACTCGATACCTTCCAGCGCACTGCGGAAGCTATGGCCAGGGCGTCGGGTGCCAAGCTTTCCTTGGCACCCGCCGAATATTGGGTGCAAGATCATCCATTCATGCGCGCGGATTTTGAACGCAGCATGGGCGGTCAGCACATTCTCCAGACCTACGTGCAAACTCTTTCTGAGGATTATTTGCTCACGATAGAAATCTACGCGTTATCGGGCGATGACAAACAAGTTGCCGTCGATTCACTGCAAAAACTCATCATCGATGAATAGCGGCTCTGCCCAGGGTTTACTGCTCTTCCCCAAACAACTTAATATCCGCCGGCCCGTCGCTGAGCGGCGTAGCTTCGCGCCCCTGCACCAACTCGCGAATCTGCTCGACGATATCCGGGTTCGCCAGCGTGGTGATGTCTCCTGTATGCATGCGATTTGAAATTGCCGCCAGCACCCGCCGCATAATCTTCCCTGAACGCGTCTTCGGCATGTCCGGCACCACGTGAATACGTTTCGGCCGCGCAATTTTGCCGATCATTGTTTCGATGGTCTGCGTCACTTTGTCGATGATCTGCTTATTGGTCTTCAGCCCAGGCTTAATCGAAATATAAACTTCCGGCACCCGGCCTTTGATTTCATCGACCACCGGAACGACCGCAGCCTCCGCGATTTCCGGCACCGTCAAGCACGCCGATTCAATTTCCTTGGTGCCGAGCCGGTGCCCCGCCACATTAATCACGTCATCCACGCGCCCAAGAATGCGGTAATATCCGTCCGCTGAAATCATCGCTCCATCACCAGCAAAATAAGGCCAATCCCGCCAGTCCGTGCTCTGCGGATTCTTGCAATACTTTGCGTAGTACTGTTTCGTGAACCGCTCCGGATCGCCCCAAATGGTCTGCATGATTCCCGGCCACGGATTGCGAATGCAAATATTCCCCGCCGCGTTCTGCCCGGCCCGGACCTCATGCCGGTTTTCATCCCAGATCACCGGATAAATTCCCAGCACCGCGGGCCCCGCGCTTCCCGGCTTCATCGGATCGAGCGCCGGCTTCGTGCTGCACAAAAATCCCCCAGTCTCCGTCTGCCACCACGTGTCCACAATCGCCGCGTTGCCTTTTCCTACCACGTCGTAATACCAGCGCCAAACTTCCGGCTCGATTGGTTCACCCACAGTCGTCATATGCTTGAATTTGTAGTTGTATTTCGCCGGTTCGTCGGGGCCGGACTTGCGCAGCATGCGAATCGCCGTCGGCGAGGTATGAAAAATGTTGACGTCCAGGCGCTCCGCAATCCTCCACGGCCGCCCGGCATCAGGAAATTGCGGCACGCCTTCATACAAAACGCTGGTCGCCGCCAGCGCCAGCGGTCCATACACGATGTACGAATGTCCCGTGATCCAGCCGATGTCCGCCATGCACCAGTACACATCTCCTGGATGAATGTCCTGGTAATATTTCGAAGTTCCCGCCGCATACGCCAAATATCCGCCGGTACGATGCTGGCACCCTTTAGGTTTGCCGGTCGTTCCGCTCGTGTACATCAAAAACAGCGGCGCCTCCGAATCGAGAGATACCGGTTCGACGATTTTTCCGGCATAATCCTTCAGAACTTGATCCACGAAAAAATCACGGCCCATCTTCATTGGCGCTTCCGAAGAAGTTTTTCCGGCATACCGACGCCACACCAGCACCTTGTCGATTTCCTGACCCTCTTTTTGGGCCGTCTCGATCGCGATGTCCGCGTTGCCTTTGTGGTCGATCCACTTTCCGTTGCGCCAGTAGCCATCGGCGTAAATCAAAACGCGGCTGCCGGAATCCGCCGCGCGCGTTCCGCAAGCCTCGCCGCTGAATCCGCCGAAGACCACCGAATGAACAACGCCCAGTCGCGCGCATGCCAGCATAGTGATCGGAAGCTCTGGAATCATTGGCATGTGAATTGTGACGCGGTCGCCGGCTTTTAGCCCGGCAAAATCCCGCAGCATTGCCGCAGTTTCGTTCACGCGTACATAGAGTTCGCGGTAGGTCAGCACCTGCGGCGATTCGTGTTCCGGCTCCCCGACAAAAATGAAGGCTGCTTTATTTTTGTGCTTGGCCAGATGCCGGTCCACACAGTTGTAGCAAACGTTCAGCTTTCCGCCGACAAACCATTTCCAAAATGGCGGATGCTCGGTATCGAGTGTGGTGTGCCAGTAACTGTCCCAGTCCAGCAGATTCGCGTAGTGCCGAAAGCACTCCGGAAAGTTTTCTTCGCGAAATTCATTCACAAAAGCCGCATCGACCAGATTCGCCTGCGCCACAAAACTCGCCGGCGGCCGCAGCGAATCCTCTTCCTTCCAATGCACCGCAATCTGCGCTTCGTTTGTTTTCTGCTCCGCAACGACCCTTGCAGGAACCGGGTTGCTTGCCGGCACTTTCGCGCTCGCCTTCTGGGCTACATTCGACTTCTTCACTTTGTTCGCACGAGATTTAGCCACGACGGACTTCTTCCTTTCCAACATTCACTCTGGCGGCGGCCCGCAGGCAGTCGCTCTTTCTTTCGTAGTGGCCGACCTTCAGGTCGGTGTTTTTGGCGTTTAAGGGGCGTTTCGGCACTCAGTACCTCCAGTCCCCGCTCTCGCAGGCTCCACAAAAATAATGCTACTGGGCGGCGAACCGAGTCAATCGCGAGTAGGCACCAGATTATTCAGTGACGCTGCGTCGGATTACCTTCGCCTTGGGGGCGCAGCGATGCTGCGCCCCAGCTAGCCCGTCCCTATGAATTTACGGTTTTTTGCACAATTTTTTTGCGTTACATCTAACGCGAAACACGAGCCTACGCCTTCACCTCATCCCAAATCTTCGTCCCACGCGTTTCCTTCAGCAACATACTTCCGACCACAAACGTCAACGCGGCAACAATCATCGGGTAGTACAACCCGGCATAAATATTGCCGGTAGCGGCGCAGCTCCATAAACCAATCAGCGGCAATAGGCCGCCAAACACACCGTTCCCAATGTGATACGGAAGCGAAAGCGACGTATAGCGGATCTTCGCAGGAAACGCTTCCACCAGATAAGCCGCAATCGGTCCATAAATCATGCACACGTAGATAACTTGGATGAACACCAGAAACACCAGCATGGGCTGGTTTGGCGCACTGGCCTCTTTAGCGGGCACCAGCGCCCCGGTTTTCGCGTCAGTGGTCATCGCGGTCAGCTTCGTCGCGCCGGTAACCTTATCTTTCGCCGATGTTACCGTTACAATGTTATTTCCCGCGGCGTTCTGCATGGACTTATAAATGGGAATGTACGTCACGACCGCAAGCAGGCATGCCGCCATCATCAGCCACTTGCGGCCAATTCTGTCCGACAGCGCCCCAAACACCGTGAAAAATGGCATCGCGCAAAGCAACGCAATCGCCACAATAATATTGGCCTGCTTCACGTTAATTTTCAGAATCGTCTGCAAATAGAACAGCGCATAAAACTGCCCGGTGTACCACACCACGCCTTGTCCCGCAGTCGCTCCAAACAACGAAATCAGCACCCGCTTCAAGTTGTCCCACTTCGTGAACGCGTCGGTCAGCGGTTGCGTAGACGCCATTCCCGCGCTCTTGATTTGCGTGAAGATCGGCGATTCCTTCATCTTCAGCCGCACGTAAAGCGAAACGGAAACCAGCAGAATCGACGCCAGGAAGGGAATTCGCCAGCCCCAGGCGCTGAATGCTTCCTTGCTCATGGTCTGCTGCGTCAGCACAATCACAATCAGTGAAACGAACAAGCCCAGCGTTGCCGTGATCTGGATGAAGCTGGTATAGAAGCCGCGCTTCCTGTCCGGCACATGTTCCGCAACATACACCGCCGCTCCGCCGTACTCGCCGCCCAGCGCCAGCCCTTGCAGCACGCGAATCAAAATCAGCGTAATCGGCGAAAGCCAGCCGGCTGTCTGAAACGTTGGCAACAATCCGATCAATGCGGTGGCTCCGCCCATGATCGAAAGGGTCACGATGAACGCATACTTGCGCCCGACCAGATCGCCGATTCGCCCGAAAAACAGCGCTCCAAATGGACGCACCAAAAATCCCACCGCAAACGTCGCCAAATACGCGACATACGCGAACGTATCGTTGCCAGCAGGGTAGAACTTTAAAGAGAGGACTGCCGCAAGGCTTCCAAAAATATAAAAGTCATACCACTCGATCATCGTCCCAACGGCCGAAGCCAAGATCACCCGCCACAGCCCCTGCTCGTTGCTTCCGTCCATTACCATCTCCGCCGTGCGGCTTGCCATGCTTCCTCCTCGATAGGGTAGCCGCGTTCAGGCAAACAAGGCCTCCGCAGCAAACCCAAAGCGATCCAAGAACGATGTCGTACCGCAACCCGCGCCAGTCGCTCCCGACTACCTGTACGGCGCAGCAGCGACACCCGCCAAGTCTTCCGAACTAGAGCTATCTGGTGCACGCGTACATATCGCGTAAGCGGCAGCATGTCAAGAACATCGAATGCTAGCTCTTTCAGCCATTCGTTTTGGTCTTAACAACGAAAAAGGGGAGAGCTTTTTGGCCCTCCCCTTTTTTTGCAGCGAGTAATTCTTCTCGCTGGACATCGCGAGCCCTTCGACCTCCCTATCCGACTGGCTAGATCTGCCCGCTCCGACATCTCTCTTTCTTCCGGCACACCCAGTGAAATCTACAGGTCTTCTACTCTCTGAGTACTCCCTGCGACACTCCAGCAAATTCCCTCAGACGAAAAGCGTCCTGGTGCACGACATTCAGAGGTATTAGTCAAATCGGAGAAGATGCCCGGAGGAAGCGTCGAGTGCTGAATGAAAGTCTATGAATTACAGGATATTCACAGGTCCGTTCGTCTCGTTTCATGCAAATTTTTGTAACAAGAAAGTCTCTACTTTATCTAAATGACTCATAAATAAGATCTTAATCTTTCGTAAAGGATGGCGAAACGATTGCACCTTTAAAAGTCACAAGGAAAGTACCAGGTCGGTTCACAGGGGGCAGTAGCTGCTTTGGTTTCCGGTTCACAGGGGGATTGAAGTTGCCACGTTCGGTTCTTCTCGATCGGTACTTTTTCAATTTAGGTCAAACGAAATCGCGTTATGGAACTAACCATCTAGGTTTCGGGTGTGTGCTCCCGGTTTCTTATCCGGGTACATGGTGCGACTTCGTTTGTCGTTAGCGCGGGTCAATTCGTACACGAAAGGCAGGGGGAATGAAACGGACTACTCTATTTGCGTTAATCACCGTTTTGGCACTGTTCACCAGCGCTTCGGCCATATTTGGCCAGGCCACAGCCAGCGGCACGATTGAGGGAACAGTTTTGGATAAGTCGCAGTCAAGTATCAGCGGAGCCGAAGTAACCATTACCAGCAAGGCTACCGGCACGACGCGCAGCGCTACCTCCAGCGATGCAGGCACGTTCCGCTTTGATCTGCTTTCCGCCGGTTTCTACACCGTGAAAGTTTCGAAAGACGGATTCTCCACCGTTGTGCAGACTGTCGAATTACTGGTTGGCCAGACATCAACCGCAAACGTGACCTTGAATCCCGGTGCCGTTTCGGAAACGATTGAAGTCTCTGAACAGGCGCCACTGCTCGATGTCGCCAAGACCAGCGTCAGCCAGGACATTACTCCCAAGGAAGTCGAAGAACTCCCAATGGTCGGCCGCGACGTCGCCAACTTGGCGTACCTCGCGCCTGGTGTGAAGGCCACCGACTCCTACGACCCGACAAAGAACCGTTACGCGATTCTAAGCGTCAACGGCGAAAATGGCCGCAACGTCAACGTCACGGTAAACGGCATCGACAATAAGGACAATACCGTCGGCGGTCCGGTTATGCAGCTCCCACTCGAAGCCGTCCAGGAATTTCAGATCAGCACTCAGCGTTTCTCCGCGGAAAACGGCCGGTCCGAAGGCGCAGCAATCAACATGATCACCAAGCAAGGCACCAATAACTATCACGGATCGCTTTTCGGCTATTTCCGTGATTCCGCTTTGGATACCGATGAAAAACAAGCCAACAGTCACGGCGGTCAGGTCTCTTCCCATCCAGACTACAGCCGCCAACAGTTCGGCGGATCGATAGGTGGTCCCTTCGTGAAGGACAAGCTATTTGGGTTCTTTGCGATCGAGCGCGAGCGCGAAAGTCAGGGTTTGCAAGAGTCCATCAATGCTTTTAGCCAGCTCGTGCTGGCCCAAGGCGCAGGACTCGCGGCGCAGCCTGCCGCTGTTATCCCTCGTCCCTTTTACGAATGGCGCTATAACGGCCGTCTGGACTGGACAATTAATAGCCGCAACACCGCCTACGTTAGCTATTCTTCGCAGGCCAATAACAGCCTAAACGACCAATCGGACGGCACCGGCGACCTGACCAACGGAAACTTCACCGTCAATCATCTTCAACTGGCAAACTTTACGTTGAATAGCATTCTTCCCCACGACACTGTCAACCAATTTACCTTTGGCTTTCAATATTGGAACAACCTGATCGACAGCAGCATCAGCGCGCCATTGGTTACTTTCCCTTCTGCGTCGTTCGGTACCAATACCAATGTGCCGCAGCAGTCATTCCAACGTAAATGGCAATTCAAGGATGACGTTTCGAAGACCTTCGGTAAGCACACCTTCAAGGCCGGAGCGGACTTCATATGGAATCCCGTTGAAGGCGGTTTTTTCAAGTTCAGCTCAACCCTGGAAATCGACTTCAAGGCTAATCCGAGTTGTATTCTTGCAACCGTCGACGACACCACCAACAAGTGCGGCCCTTCGTTCTACCCGCAGCAGTTTGCCACCCCTGGGGCCGTTACTGGTATGACCGTGGCCAACGGTGACCCGTATTTTATTGTGGCCACCAAGCAACTCGGCCTTTACGCACAGGACGATTACAAAGCCACCCGTCGCCTCACTCTGAATCTCGGCCTCAGGTGGGACAAGGACTTCAACACCTTCGGCTCATCGCTGGTTTCCAACAGCCGCACCTTCCAGGAGTTGGTCGCGCTCAACAGTCCGATCTCGAATCCCTATGTCAGCAAGATTCCGGGCAACGACAACAAGAACATCAGCCCGCGCATCGGCTTTGCGTACGATGTAACCGGAGCCGGCAAGCACGTGATTCGTGGAGGTTATGGTCTCTATTTTGGCAACTCGTTCCAGAATATTCCTCTATTCATGGAACAGCAGGCTAATCCGACCATCTTCCAGCAGGTATTCACGCTAAGCGCGCCCGGTGATGCGGTTCCCGGCACTGGGCAGTCCCTTGGACAGTGGCAATTCGGCGTTAGTCCCTTGCCGACGATTGCTGCTCCCTCTTCGCAACTCTTGCCTGGTAGCGTTGGCCGTCTAATGGATCCAAACTATCGCAACCCGGTTACCCAGGAATTCAACCTCGGCTATAGCTGGGCTCTCAATCGCAATTCTGTTTTAGAAGTGGAGTACGTTCACGTTCTCGGTCTGCACGAAAACAAGACCATAAACATTGACCAAAAAATCCCAGATCCGACGCAGCCCATTGGCTCGCAATGCTGTTTTCGGCCGCTCGATCCGGCCTTCGCCGCCTCGACACAACCGGAACTTGCCAGCGTCCGCGATGAACAGTCCATCGGACGTTCACAATATAACGGCTATAATTTCAGCTATCGCCAGAGACTCACCCATCATTTTTCGCTGAACGCGAACTACACTCTCGCCTGGGCCTATTCTTTTGACGCCGGCGGCACTTCGTTCCGTGACTACCCTCGGCTCGCCACCAATCCGTTTGCAAGCTACGAGTGGGGTCCATCGACCAACGATGAGCGTCATCACGTAACGCTCAGCGGCATATGGGAACTCCCGTTAGGCTTGCAATTGTCGCCGATTCTTCAGTTTGGTTCGGCGCGTCCTTACGAGCTGACCAATTCCGGCAACACGCTGAACACAGGCGGCGGCACGCAGCTCGCCGTGGTGGTTCCGACGGCCGATCGAACAAACTACCTTGCGTTTTCCGGTGACAACACCGCCGCGCAAAACTGCTTCTACGGCATAAACGGAGTCGCCCAGGCTTGCACCATCGCCAAGTACGACCCGCTGCGTGGCGATCCTTACTTCGAACTCGATATGCGTTTGGCGAAGAACTTCAAGTTTCGTGAGCGTTATAACTTGCAGATCGTTGCACAAGCCTTCAACCTCACGAATCGCGCCAACTACGGCAACGATTTCGGAAACAGCATCGCTGACCCATCAACGTTCGGCCATCCGGTCGGCTTCATCAACCCAACCAGCACCGTCAACGCCCGTTCGGTTTGGGGCGAGTTCGGCTTCCGTTTTACCTTCTAACCTGATCCGAGCGTCTCGCTCCGCTTAGTGCCTCACCGGGCTGGCGCAAAAGCGCCAGCCCTTTTTATTGGTACGCCGCGCATGTTCGACAGTTTGGAGGTGCAAGTCCAGATCCGTAAACGTGAATGCCAGCGCGTGTCGTTCCCGCGTCGTTCCGATTGGTCTTCGCGGCGCTGGCAAGTCCACCATCAGTTCTCTCATCATCATCTTCGACCTCTACGGCCCCAACCGTTGTCGCCGCGTGGAGCGCGAAGCCCTCGAATCTATTCTCAAACAAATTCTCCCTGGGACTATAATTTACAAGTGGCCAACGAATCGCATCGTTCCGCAAACTGAGGTTTGGCAATGGAAAGTACCGCAACCAAAGAACTGGTTCTCTTCAACGCGCAGAGCCGCGAATTCCGGCACTGGAATCTAAAAGTCGACGGTCGCATCGCCTCGCTTGCGATGAATGTCGACGAAGACGGCGGTTTGCGCCCCGGCTACAAACTAAAGCTGAATTCCTACGACCTCGGCGTCGACATCGAGTTGCACAACGCGCTGCAACGAGTTCGATTCGAACATCCGGAAGTTGCGTGCGTAATCATTACTAGCGGCAAAGAAAGAATGTTCTGCGCGGGCGCAAACATTTATATGCTGGCCAGCTCTTCGCACGCGTGGAAAGTAAATTTCTGCAAATTTACCAACGAAACCCGCAATGGGATGGAAGATTCCAGTCGCAACGACGGCTTGAAGTTTCTCGCCGCGCTGAACGGTACAACCGCAGGTGGTGGCTACGAACTGGCTCTCGCATGCGACGAAATTCTGTTGATCGACGATCGCTCCAGCGCCGTGAGCTTGCCGGAAACTCCGCTGCTCGGTGTACTGCCGGGAACCGGCGGACTCACTCGCGTAGTCGATAAACGCAAAGTGCGCCGCGATCTTGCCGACATGTTCTGCACCAATCCAGATGGTGTGAAAGGCGAACGCGCAAGAGCCTGGGGCCTGGTGGACGAGATTGTAGCGCCGGCAAATTTTGCCAAAGCGGTGCAGGATCGCGCGGCAAAACTGGTGGCATCATCCACGCGTTCCGCGGCAGTGAAGGGAATTGAGCTGCGACCGCTGGTGCGCAAAATTGACGATGCCGGCTATCACTATGCGCACGTAGATGTATTGTTCGATCGCGATGCTCGGACCGCAACGATTACGATCCGCGGTCCGAAGAGTCCACAACCCGAAACCATTAGCGCGATTCACGCCGCTGCGCATTCCTGGTGGCCGCTAGCCATGGCCCGCGAACTGGACGACGCGATTTTGATGTTGCGCGCCAACGAACCAGAACTTGGATTGCTTCTTCTGAAGACCGAAGGCGAAATCGCCGCAGTCCGGCAAGCCGATGTATTTCTGGCGAGTTCCCGCGAAGACTGGCTGGTGCGCGAAAGCGTAGCCTTGCTGCGCAGAACTTTGGCGCGGCTCGATGTGTCGTCGCGCAGCATGTTCGCAATCATCGATCAGGGCTCGTGTTTTGCGGGCACGCTGTTGGAACTTGCCCTGGCAGCGGATCGTTCGTACATGCTAGCGCTACCGGACGAAGAGTCCAAGGCGAAAGGAGGGGAAACTGTCGCGCCAAGAATTGCGCTTAGCGCCGTAAACTTCGGAATTTTTCCCATGGTCAATGGGCGAAGCAGGCTCGAAACACGATTCCGCGGCGATCTCCCCAGACTGGCGAAGCTGAAAGCAAGAGCCGGTGCGGAACTTCCAGCACACGACGCCATCGAACTGGGACTGGTAACGGTCGCACCCGATGACCTCGACTGGGAAGACGAAATTCGCCTGGCCATCGAAGAACGTGCCAGCCTTTCGCCCGACGCGCTTACGGGAATGGAAGCCAGTCTGCGTTTTCCGGGTGCTGAGACTACCGACACGAAAATTTTTGGCCGGCTTTCCGCCTGGCAAAACTGGATTTTTATCCGGCCCAACGCCACCGGCGAGCAGGGTGCACTAAAACTTTTTGGTAAAGGATCGAAAGCGAAATTCGATCGGGAGCGTGTGTAATGGATTCCAATTATCAGGACCGCATTCCGAACAACGTGGGCCTCGGCGCGAACCGCGCCTTGCAACGTGCGCTGGAACACTGGCAGCCGGAATTTTTGAACTGGTGGCACGGGCTGGGGCCCAGCGATTTCAATGCTTCCAGCGTGTATCTGCGCACCGCGATCAGCGTGGACACCAAAGGCTGGGCAACTTTTGACTATGTGAAGATGCCCGATTATCGCTGGGGGATTTTTCTGGCGCAGGAAGAAAACGATCGTCGCGTGGGTTTCGGCGATCACTTCAATCAGCCGGTGTGGCAGCAAGTGCCAGGCGAACACCGTTCGACGCTGCGCCGCTTGATTGTGACGCAGGGCGATACCGAGCCGGCTTCGGTTGAGCAACAGCGTTTGCTCGGGCACACTGCGCCATCTCTTTATGATTTGCGAAATCTTTTTCAAGTAAACGTGGAGGAAGGCCGACATCTTTGGGCCATGGTCTATCTTCTCCATGCATATTTTGGTCGCGACGGCCGCGAAGAAGCGGAAGAATTGCTGGAACGACACTCCGGCGACGCGGACAACCCGCGCATTCTGAGTACTTTCAACGAGCCGATCAGCGATTGGCTGAGTTTTTATATGTTCACGTATTTCACCGACCGTGACGGAAAGTTTCAGCTGAAGTCGCTGGCCGAATCGAGTTTCGATCCGCTTTCCCGCACCTGCAAGTTCATGCTCACTGAAGAAGCGCATCACATGTTCGTGGGCGACACGGGAATCGGCCGCGTAATCAAACGCACCATCGAAGTGATGAAAGAACTCGGTACGGACGATCCCATCGCGCTGCGCAAAGCCGGCGTCATCGATTTGCCGACCATTCAAAGATATCTGAACTTCTGGTTCAGCTCATCGCTGGATTTATTTGGCGGAGATTCTTCTTCAAACGCCGCATCCTACTTTGCGAATGGCTTGAAGGGCCGCCCCGACGAAATCAAGTACGAAGATCACATCGAAGCGGAATCGAGCTTCACGCTGGAATTGCCCGATGGGAAAGGTGGCGTGCGCGGAGAAAGAATTCCCATGCGCAACGCGGTGAATGAAGTGGTGCGCGAAGCTTATGTGCGCGATTGCGAAAAAGGCCTGGCGCGATGGAATCGCCATTTAGAAGAAGCCGGCTATCCGCAGCGGATGACGTTGCCGAGCACCAGATTTCGCCGCACGGTGGGAAGCTGGGCAAACGTCGCGACGAATCCGGAAGGTAAACCGATCGCAAAGGAGGAGTTCAACTCGCATCTGGATGAATGGCTGCCGACACCGGATGATCGCGCGTATGTGCATAGCGTGATGCACGGCGTCTTCGAACGCGGCAAAATGGCCAGCTGGATCGCGCCTCCCGAACGCGGCATCAACACGCAGCCTATCAACTTCGAATACGTGCGCTTCAGTTGACGCGTTCCGAAACTAAATCGTTGTGGCAGAGTTCGACCCGCTAGAGATCGGCTGCTGCGAGCCTTCCAGCAGGTTTTGGAAGTAGCGAAGGAAAATGGCGTTCGGTGGCATTTGGCGGTGGGTTTCTGAATGTTGTTCGAAGAGAAAATCAAAGAGTCGCTGAAGCGGTATTGGGGCTACGACGCGTTTCGTCCCAAGCAGGAAGAGATTGTGCGCAACATTCTCGATGGGCGGGATGTGTGCGTGGTGATGCCGACTGGCGGCGGGAAGTCGTTGTGCTATCAACTGCCAGCGGTTTTGCAAACGGAAAAAACTGCCATCGTAGTTTCTCCGCTGATTGCGCTAATGCAGGACCAAGTTGCGCAGCTCGATCAGATGGGAATTTCTGCTGCGGTCCTGAATAGCAGTCAATCGTGGAACGAGCAGCGAGAAACGGCACGTCGCGCGGAAGCGGGAGAATTTCGTTTGCTGTATCTTTCGCCGGAGCGCCTGGCCAAACAGGAAATGCTGGAATGGCTGGCGAAGGTGCCGGTTTCCTTTTTTGCGATTGATGAAGCGCATTGCATTTCCGAGTGGGGCCACGAATTCCGCCCCGACTACCGGCAAATGAAAGTGTTGCGCAAAGAATTTCCGCAAAAACCGATCGCTGCGTTTACCGCCAGCGCAACCCGCCAGGTGCGGCACGACATTATCGCGCAGCTTAAATTGCAAGATCCGGGAAAATTCATTGCCAGTTTTCACCGCAAGAACCTGAATTATCGGGTCGTTTTATGTGATTCAAAGACCCAGAACAGCAAGCTTCTAGCGATTCTGCGGAAGCACGCCAGCAGCGCGGCGATCGTTTATTCGCCGACCATCAAGAGGGTAGGCGAAACGGTAGCGATGCTGCGCGAAAATAAAATTGCCGCTATCGGCTACCACGCGGACATGGACAGCGCCGAACGCAAGAAAAACCAGGAACGCTGGATGGCAGACGAAGTGAGCGTGCTGGTGGGAACCGTAGCCTTTGGACTCGGCATCAACAAGAGCGCGGTGCGCACGGTAGTGCATCTTTCTCTTCCGAAGTCCATTGAACAGTATTACCAGGAAGCGGGCCGCGCGGGCCGCGATGGCAAGTCTTCCGATTGTTTCCTACTGTGGCAGAAGAAAGATGCTGGCTTGCTTGCCTACTTCATTGAACAGATTTCCGATTCTGGGGAGAAAAGACGTTCCTGGGACCGATATCACCAAGTGCGCGGGTTTGCCGAATCGAAGGAATGCCGCCATAAAATTATTTGCAATCATTTTGGCGAAAAAGTGACATGGGAAAATTGCGAAGCATGCGACGTGTGTCTTCCTCCCGTCGAGTGGAAAGTTGAAATTGCCGAACGCCGCGGGCGCGTCGCGTTAAAAACGAAGCAGAATAAGGGCGTCGGCCTTACGGCGTCGCTGGAAATCGATACAACCCTGCTGGCTGCGCTGAAAAAATGGCGACTGGAGCGATCCAGAGCTGATAAAGTGCCGGCCTTCCTGATTTTGCACGATTCCACGCTGGAGCGTCTTTGTTTGCGGAAGCCGACTACGATGCCGCTGTTGAGGGCTGTTCCAGGCATTGGCCAAACCAAACTTGAACGTTACGGAAAAGAAATTCTGGAAGTTTTGCATGCACGATAGCTTTGCGACGACGCGGGAAAAGCTTGCGCTGATAGTCGTCCGCGCAGTATCATCTTTGAAATGAACATTCACTTCCAGACTAGCCAGGCGACGCGCGGATGTTGTCCGTGCTGCCGGTATGTGCGGTCTGGCGAGGGAACGCTGAAGCTCTAAAAGTCACATTCAGCTTCGAGGGAAGTTTGACCCACCGCCAGTGTTACCGGGCGGTGTTTTTGTTTTTGGTTGGGTCCGTAAAACGAAGGCGCGGTCGCCAAGTGATAAGGCAAATGGTCTGCAAAACCTGCCGGAATCAGAGGGTACATAGGCCGTTGCGGGGGCATTTTGGGTACGGTTTTGCGTATAACCTGGGCACAGATTGGTTTAGTGCAGGTTTTACAGGGTTTGGTGGCGATGCCGAAGTGGTCGAGGCGCCGGTCTGCAAAACCGGCCTTAGCGGGTTCGAGTCCCGCCGCTACCTCCATTTCTATATAGGACAAATCACACCTCGATGTAATGAACCCTTCGAGTCTGGGCGATCAACTCGCGCAATATGGCGTCCTTCTCCAGCGTCCTTTTGATCGTCCATCGTTCTGTTTTGTTCCTATTTCGCTTCGGCTGCGGCGAATGGTCTATTTTA
>Ga0209488_10000534_pt1 | contig 32187 bp, 24 predicted proteins | sample Rivendell_Oct201_8_FD_188349 | JGI IMG/M metagenome (GOLD analysis project Ga0209488, IMG submission 188349) | Vadose zone soil microbial communities from the Eel River Critical Zone Observatory, Northern California, USA -... | ecosystem: Environmental > Terrestrial > Soil > Vadose zone >...
TAATACCACCGGAATGGCCAAAATATTCCACAAACATTGGCCATGGGGGGCCAAGGGGAATAAAAGGAACATCAGCGGTGCAAACCGCGTATCTCTGAGCACTAGGGAGGTCCCATGAACAAACAAAGCGGAAGGAATGGGGATGTGCTTGAGTTTCGCGGCGGAGCGGGCGCCATCAGGAGGCGCGCACTATTTGGAATATTTTGCTGGGTGTTTGGCGTGCTGGCCATGATGGCAGTGGCTTCGGCGAGTGCGGGCTATGTTGGAGGGGAACAGGATCAGTGCGGAGCGGGAGTGATGTTGAGTAAGCAGGCGACCGCCAAGGACGTGGGGCTGCCGGTATATCCGGGAGCAAGAGCGCACAAAGACGAGAAGGAGGATTCGCCGACAGTTCAAATGGGATTGTGGGGCGGCTCGTTCGGCTTCAAGCTGGCAGTGATGAAGATGGAGTCGAATGACGCGCCGGAGAAGCTCGCGGAGTTTTACAAGAAAGCGCTGGCGAAATACGGGACGGTATTGAATTGCTCGGATGCATCGCAGAAGGCCAGTGGCAAGGACAAGGGCGGATCGTCGAACAAGCTGGAGTGCGATGATGACAAGCCGGAGAAGGGCCGGCTGGTGTTCAAAGCGGGGACGAAGGAGAAGCAGCACGTCGTTGGAATCCAACCGAATGGGCAAGGGAGCCTTTTCCAACTGGTGTACGTGGAGGCGCGGGGCGACGATAAAGAGAAGAAGGCAAATTGAAGAAAAACTGTAAGACGAAGCAAAATACTTCGGCTGCACTCTACCTTAACGCAAATAGCCCCAATTGTGGAGCTTATCGGAGTCTTCGGCCCAGCGGTCGCCAATGTCGGTGCGGTAGTACATGTTGGGGATGAGGATGTTTTTGGTGCGGGAATAGACCTGGGCCTGAGCCTGCTTCATGGTCTGGCCGATACCGACGACAACGAGGACGACCCCGGAAGTGCCGGCAATCAGCCACTGGCCGTTCACTTCTTTTACGTCTTCGATGTGAATGCCTTCCATGTTGGGCTTCTTGAAAACGATGGCGTTGTTTTTTGAGAAGGATTCGAAGGTAGCGTCGTCGTCAAAGGGAAACGGCGGGACGACGATTCGAATACCAATTTGAAAGCCGCTGCGCGTGCGCCATTTCGGCTCGACGCCGGTGGCGAGCTCCCAGAAAAAATCGCTGATCGGCGTGAGCATGCCTTCCTGCTGGATGCTGATGGTGGGATAGCCGAAGCGTGAAGTGAATTCGAGCGGATAGATGCCGTTGTTGTTGACGATGCAGTTGAGGTCGATGTAGCCGACGTAGCCTTCCTCGGCGAGCTTGGATTCCATTTTCAGAAGAGTTCGGCTGAAGAGCAAGTTGGGCTCACTCCAGAACATGGCGGTGCCCATTTCGCCGGTGGGAGGACCAACTTCGCCGGGGAAAAGCTTTTTGTGCTCGAAATTGATGTTGACGGGCGTGACGAATTTCTTGCCGTTGAAGAAAGCGCCGACGGCAACTTCGACGCCGTTGATGCGGCGTTGCAATTGAAACACTTTGATCTCGTCGGAGAAGGCCTTCTTGTAGGCCTCGAGCATGCGGATGACGTCTTCGCCGTCCTCTTCTTCGCCGACGAAGAGGCGGCGCTTGACGTTTTGGGCTTCACCGCTGGGTTTGATGACGTAGCGGTCGGGATTTTTCTTGACGAATTCGATGGCGGGGTCGAAAGAGTCGAAATCTTCGTAGGGAATAATGGTGACGCCAGCGGATTTGAGCTCTTCCTGGCCGAAGGAGCGATCGTCTTCGAGGCGGTCGGCGTAGGGCGTGCCGCCGATTACGGGCTTGCCGGCGGCGCGGAGAGCCTGAGCCTTGGCGCCCTGGCCAAGCGTGTCATCGAACACAATAATGTCGGACCACTCGACATCTTTCTCCCAGTCCATGGATTTTGGGACGAAGCCATCAGCGATGTCGCGCTCTTTTTCAGCCCCGATATAATAGCGGACGTCGTGGCCTTCCTTGAGGACCTGCCAAGCGATGTCACCGATGAGACCGGAGAGTGAGACGAAGAGAAATTTACGTTTGTCCATTGGAGAGCGAGCGGCGTTGCCCTTTGTGCTGAAGGGATGATGGCATTGTAGGGAAAAGGCGGCAAGCAAATGTTAAGGGACGTTAAAAATTGAACTCCTTCGGTCTATACTGTGCGGCCGGTGGAGTGGTGGGGCGCGTGAAGACAGGATGGAAAGGAAAGTGAAGATGAAACGTGGAGATTCGATGCGGAGATTGTCTCGCGGGGGAAATCGAGTGGCGCGGCTCGGAGTGTACGCGGCCGTGGCGGCTGCGAGTTTGCTCGTCATGCGGGCGTGGGCTGGGCCAGAGGGTGCAGCGACGGCGCAGAAGCCGGAACACATTTCCGAGGAGACCGGGGCAGCGCGGGTTGCGCCCAACTACGCGCTCGAGGAGCGATTCCTGCCGGATCAAGTCAGCAAACTGGTGTTTGACCTGGCAGTGACGCCGCACTGGTTCAGCGAGTCCGATCGATTCTGGTACAGCTACCAGACGACGGAGGGGACGCGGTACTACATTGTGGACCCGTTGAAGAAGTCGAAGACGCCGGTGTGGGACAACGCAAAAGTGGCCGCGGCGCTTTCGACGCTAACGAATTTCCCATACGACGCGCAGCACCTGCCGATAAAACGGCTGAAGCTGGTGGAAAAAGACACGCGGATGCGGTTTGAAGTGGAGATTCGAAAGAACGCAGTGGTGCCGAACGAACCGAAAAAGGAAAAAAGCCAGGAAGATATGGAAGAGCAAGGCAAAGAGGGAGAGACGAAGCAGGCGGAGCAGCAAGGCCAGGCAACGCAACCGGCGGGACCGGCGGCAGAGAAACCCGAAGATACGCGAACGATTTATTTTGAATACGACATCGCGACGGCGAAAATAACACGGCTGGACAATTTTGAGGCGCCGAAGAAAAAGCCGATGTGGGCTTCGGTCTCACCGGATGGGAAAATCGTGGTGTTCGCGCGCGGATTTAACCTCTACCTGATGGATGGGGAGAATTACGCAAAAGCGCTGAAGAAGGCTGGCGATGCGAGCGTGGTGGAAACGCAAATGACCACGGATGGGGTAGAAAAATACAGCTATGCGCGGGTGCTGCTGCCGGAACAGGAAGAACAACTGAAGAAAGAAAACAAGGGCGATATAAGCAAGGCAGGGCCGCGGACCCCGGCGGTGACGATTCACTGGTCGAAGGATTCGAAGAAGTTTGCACTGGAGCGGGAGGACAACCGCAAAGTGGGCGACTACTGGGTGATACATTCGCTGACGAACCCGCGGCCGATCCTGGAGGCGCGCAGTTATCCGCTGCCGGGCGAGGCGAACATGCCGGTCAGCGAAATCGACATCTTTGAAGCGGCTAGCAAACAGCGAGCAGCGGTTCAGCCAAAGAGTTTTGCGGATGAAGTACTGACCATTTCCGACGCCCCGCAGATGGAGCGCGACCGAGAGGAACTCCGGGAGGAGCAGGAGGAGAACCGGCTGAATCCGACGGCGCTTTCGCGTGTCAGCCCTCGGTGGGTGGCGGACACGTCAGACAAGCTGTACTTTACGAGCCGGAGCCGGGATTTCCGGCGGGTGGATGTGAATGTTGCGGACAGCACAACGGGAAAGGTGCAAAAGCTAATCGAGGAACGCTCGAATGTGTGGGTTTCGCAAAAGCCGCTGAGGCTGGTGGAAAACGGGAAGGAACTGTTGTGGTGGTCAGAAAGGGATGGATGGGGCCACTTCTATCTATATGACGGGCAAGGGAAGCTGAAGAATCAGTTGACAGCGGGCGAATACGTGACGGACCAAATCGCATCGGTGGATGAGAAAACGCGGACGTTGTACTTCACGGCCAACGGCCACGAATCGGGGGAAGATCCCTACTATACGCACTTGTATCGGGTGGGCCTGGATGGGAGCGGGCTAAAATTGCTGACGCCGGGGAATTTTACTCATGCAGTGAGCTGGCCGGACTCGGGAAAGTTTTTCGAGGACACGTATTCGAGAGTGGATACGGCGCCGAAGTCCGTGCTGCTGGATGGACAAGGAACGCAGCTCGCGGAGCTGGAGACGACGGACGTCTCGCAATTGATGGAAGCGGGGTTCAAGTATCCGGAGATGTTCAGGGTGAAAGCGGATGATGGGGTGACGGAGCTTTATGGAGTGATGTACAAGCCGTTTGATTTCGATGCGAGCCGGAAGTATCCGGTGATCGAGTTTGTGTATCCCGGGCCGCAGGTAGAGCAAGTGACGAAGGCGTTTTCCCCGAAAAGCCCGAACGTGCCGCTGGCACAGCTGGGATTTATTGTGATGGAAGTGGGCAACCGAGGCGGGAGCCCGCAGCGGGATAAGTGGTACGACAGTTTTGGTTATGGGAATTTGCGGGATTACGGGTTGGCGGACAAGAAGGCTGCTGCAGAGCGGTTGGCGGCGGCTCACCCATACATGGATTTGAGCCGTGTGGGAATGTGGGGCCATTCCGGTGGCGGGTTCATGACGGCGGCGGCGATGCTGCAGTATCCGGATTTCTACAAGGCGGGATGGTCGGAATCCGGGAACCATGACAACAACGTCTACGGCAATACGTGGAGCGAGAAGTACCACGGAGTGAGAGAAGAGACACAGAAGGACGGAACGGAGAAGTTTTTTTACGAGATTGATAAGAATTCGGAATTGGCGAAAAACCTGAAGGGGCATTTGATGCTGACCACCGGGGACATGGACGACAACGTGAGCATGGTGAATACCATGAGATTGGCGGATACGCTGATCAAGGCGAACAAACGCTTCGAGATGCTGGTGTTTCCCGGAATGCGGCACAGCTACATGCCCATCAACAGCTACGTCATCGTGGCGCGCGGGGATTTCTTCAGTAAGTGGCTGCTGGGGAGCTCGGAAAACGGCGCGGACGTTATCGAACTGCAGAGGGCGAAGCAGGCGACGCCAAGCAAGAAGTTGAAGGAGTAGGAGAGCTGGAGACCCGGGGGGACGTTGCGGTGACGGAGGAGCCTATGGAGCAAGAGGCGACGGAAGAAGGCTCAAGGCAACCCTTTGCCAAGCGAGGCGGCATCACAGTGAGAAGAATTCTGGTGAGGACCTGGCCGGAGGGGCAAAGTTGCTGTACGGCCTGGCCTTTCGTTCAGGGTATACTTGATCGTTCCAGGCTGCGGGGAGGCAGGAAGCGCCCAAGGCTTCGGCAGACCGCAGAGGGGAACCCCAGATTCGAGAGAGAGGTGAAGTTTGCTCCGTACTTCAATGCTGGAGACCGTAAGACGGTCGACAATGCTGGCGACCGCAAAGCGGTCTGCTCTATTCGTGATGACCGGACTTTTTCTGCTGAGCGCTACGCGGTGCGACGCTCAAGTCTTCCATAAGAAAAAAAGGGTCAATAAATCGACGAGCGTGGAGAATACCGCGGAGCCTGACAAGATTCTGTATAGCAAGGCAATGGACGACATCAAGCACGGGCGGCATGAGGTTGGCCGGCTGAACCTGCAGACGCTCATCAACACCTATCCGGACAGCGACTATCTTGCGAAGGCCAAGCTGACCATCGCAGATTCGTTCTACAAAGAGGGGGGAACGGCGAATCTGACGCAGGCGATCCAAGCATACAAGGATTTCGGCATTTTCTTCCCCATGTTGCCTGAGGCGGGGTACGCACAGTTGCAGGTGGCGATGACGCACTTCAAGCAGATGGAGAAACCAGACCGCGACCGCACGCACGCTCGCGCGGCTGAGGATGAGTTCCAAGTGTTTCTGTCGAAGTACCCGAGTGACAAGCTGGCGCCGAAGGCGGAACAGCATTTGCGGGAGGTGCAGGAACTGCTGGCGGAGGGCGACTTCCGCATTGGTTACTACTACTACGTGAAGGAAGACAAGAAGGCGGCGGAATCCAGGCTCCGGGCGATCGTCAGCCGCTACCCGCTTTACAGCAAATCGGACCAGGCTCTGTGGATGCTCGGGAACATATGGCAAGCCACCGAGAAAAAGGAGCTCGCCGCTCCGTATTACGCACGGATCGTACGCAATTATCCGCTGTCGCCTCTGGTTCCCAATGCAAAGAGCCGGCTGAAAGCACTCGGAGCACCGGTGCCGCAGGCTGATCCTCAGGCGGTGGCCTGGATGACAGCGGAACAGAATGCTCCGCGGCAGCATGAGGCGCTGATCAAGAAACCGCTGAGGTTGGTTAATACCGGACCGAAGCAGGAATTGACAGCGGCAGCGACATCCGGAAGGCCGACGATGACTCCGGAGTCGGAGGGCGAATCTGGAATTGACATTCTGACGGGCGGGAACCAATCGCGAATCGGCGGCGCCGGAACGGGAATCGTCGCGACAGTAACGCCGGGAGGCTCCAGCGGGACAACGGGCGTGGCGGAGAGCGTGGCGCCAGCGACGGAGGGAACCGAAGAAAAACCTGCCGCGCAACCGGATCCGAACGCGCCACCGGCGGCGGAGAATTCCGCGAATAGTACGACGGCGGCGGGAACTGCCGGTCAGGCTACGGATACAGCCAAGACGGACGCCGCGACGGCGCAAGACGGAACCAACGGAAACGGCAAGAAAGAATCGACCAGCAAGAAAAAGAAGGGCCTTAGAAAAATCATCCCCTGGTGAGTTTTTGCAGCAGGGCTAAAGATCCGGAGAAACACAAGGGGTGCGGTCGTGTCCGACCGCGCTCCTTGTTTTTTGGCGCCATCGGGCGGTTAGCCGGGGTCCAGACCCTAGTATTCACTTCCGACACACACCTGCCCTGTTGAGATTGACGCGCAATCCAGCGGATGCTCCAATACATTGGTGTAGGCCATTTGGTATGGCCGCGTGCTAAGTGTGGCCCACGCGGGTGAAGTATCGCCGGAGGATGTTCGGTGGCCAAGATTCTGGTTGCGGACGACAATAGCAACATCCAGAAGATGGTGGGACTGGCCCTGAAAGATCAGGGCATCGACGTCGTTGCTGTTGGCAACGGCGAGGCGGCCGTGCGGAAAATTTCCGATCTACGTCCCGACCTGGTGCTCGCCGACGTGTTCATGCCAGTCCGAAACGGGTATGAAGTTTGCCAGTACGTAAAGTCGGATCCTTCGCTTGCGCATATCCCGGTGATTCTGCTGGTGGGCGCGTTCGATCCCTTGGATGAGCAGGAAGCTCAGAGAGTCGGAGCAGATGGCGTGCTGAAGAAGCCGTTTGTTCCCCCGGATCCCCTGATTTCGATGGTTAAATCTGCGCTGCAACGCGCGGGAGTGGCTCACGGGCACGCCAGCGCGGCGAAAACTCCGGAAGTAGAGGCATTGAAGGGCACGGACCTCCTCGTGCCAAGTGGTGCGACTGTGCCGATGGTGGCGAGCATCCCTGTGCAGACATCCTCACACGAGCCGGCGATTGCGCCTTTGGATCAGGAAAGTTTTGTGGATGAAGTGCCGGCGCACCCCGAGCCTGTGCGGATTGACAGCGGTTCGCAGCCGGTGGCCTTCGGAAGTCTGCTGGAAACACCCGCGGATGAGAAGGATGACGACATCGGTTTTCTGCCGCCGACGCATCCCGAATTGGTGCCGGACCGCGATTGGCGCGATCCGGATGGACTCGAAGCGGACGAGGAAACGGAAGAAGAAAAACCCGCTGCGCCGTGGCGGCCTGAGGCATCGGGGAGTTATGCCGAAGCCGGATCAACAAGCGGGGCAAAGGATTGGCGTTCCGGTAGTTTCGAGCAGATTCTAGCAAGGAAGAATCAGGGAGAAACATGGGAACCGGCGGAAGAAAAACCGGAACTTGTCGAGAGGGCGCCTGCGGCAGGTAACTTTGTGTCAGGCGCGCCCCCTGCTCCGACATCGGCCACCATCCCTGAAGCAACAACGCCCACTCAGGCGATCTCGACTACACCATTTGCGGCCGACGCATGGGGAGCGGCAAGTTCCGCTGCTTCGCAGGAAAAGAGTGCGAGGGAAACAGTCACGGCGGTGGAAGAAGTAGCGCGTGTAAAGGAGCGCGAACAATCCTCCCCGGAAACCGTGGTTGCCAGTGCACCCGAAGCGACGCCGGCCGAGCCGCAAACGAAGTCATCCAAGGAGTCGTGGTTTTCTGTTCCATCAAACCCCTGGAACGCTGAGACACAGAAGGCGAACCGGTTGGCTTCGGCGTGGGATGCCGCTGTGCCGGTGGCCGCTCCACCGGTGCCAAGCAACGGAACGGAAAAGGCTAGCGAAGTCGTCGGCGAATCGACTCAGAAGGTGATCGAAGAAGCGGCCTTGCCAGCTGCCGCTGTCGAGGCCATCCGCGAGGAAGCCGCGCACGTTGCCGAAGACGCAACGCATGCCACGGAGCAACATAACGCCGACGGGACAAGCTTCTACGCGCCTGAGGCACTTGCGGAGGCACCAGCGGCTACGCCGGCCCCGGCCCCGAGCATGGACGACCTGGTGGCAAGAGTGCTCGCGAGGATGAGTCCGGAGGTTCTGCAGGCAGTTACGCGCGAGATTCTGAAACCTGTCGTGGAAGCGATGGTAAAAGAAGAGATGAAGTTGAAGAAGTCCTAATTCCCTGCCCCGCCGCTTCGGAATTCCATCCACACACGGAACTCACCAAAATGGAATATTTCTTGGCAGGTTGCGCCGGGGCGAATTGACGCAGCCGCTTTTCCCCTCGTATAGTCGAAGATTACTCTGAACGACTTAAGCGCTTCGAGAATGGGCGGGCCAAGGCCCGCCCCTACACGGGAGAACCGTACCGGATGGCTCGCGAGATCGCAAAGGCATATGAACCGCAGCAGATCGAACCGCGGTGGGCCGACTACTGGGTAAAGGAAGAGCTGTTCAAGGCGAACGCGAATGCGCCCGGGCCCGTGTTTTCAATCGTCATTCCACCGCCGAACGTGACGGGGTCGCTGCACATCGGCCACATGCTGGACCACACGGAGATCGACATCCTCACGCGCTGGCACAGGATGCGGGGATACAACACGCTCTATTTGCCGGGAACAGACCACGCGTCAATCTCGACGCAACGCGTGGTTGTGCGGCAATTGGCGGAACAAGGAATCGATTACCGAAACTTGGGGCGCGAAGAATTCCTGAAGAGGGTTTGGAAGTGGAAAGAAGAGTCGGGAGGCATGATCACCCGGCAGATGAAACAGATTGGAGAGAGCTGCGATTGGTCGCGCGAGAAGTTCACGTTGTCACCGGAATTGTCGCGCGTAGTTATCGAAGTGTTCGTGCGGCTTTACGAAGAAGGACTGATCTACCGGGAAAACCGGTTGCTGAACTGGTGTCCGGTGTGCCTGACGGTGCTGAGTGATTTGGAGGTGGTGCACGAGGAGCGGTTGGGACACTTGTGGCACATCAAGTATCCGGTGGTGGGAACGACAGAGTTTCTCGTTGTGGCAACCACGCGGCCGGAAACGATGCTCGGCGACACGGCGGTGGCGGTGAATCCGGAAGACGAGCGGTACGCCCATCTCGTTGGCAAAAAGGTGCTGCTGCCGCTGATGAATCGGGAGATTCTGATCATCGCGGATACGATGGTGGACCGCGAGTTTGGCACAGGCGCAGTGAAAATTACGCCGGCGCACGATCCGAATGACTTCGAGGTCGGGCGTCGTCACAAATTAGCAGAAATTGATGTGATGACCGACGACGGCAAAATGAACGCGGCGGCTGGATCGTACTCGGGGATGGACCGGTTCGAGGCGCGGAAAAAGATTGTTGAGGACTTGAAGGCGCTGGGCCTGCTTGAAAAGATCACCGAGCACACAAACGCAATTGGACTTTGCGAGCGGAGCAAGACCATCGTGGAGCCGCGGGCTTCGACGCAATGGTTCTGCAGGATGAAACCGCTGGCGGAACCTGCGATTGCGGCCGTGGAACGCGGCGAGATTCAAATCGTGCCGGATAACAGGCGCGAAGAATACTTCAATTGGATGAGAAACATCCGCGACTGGACGCTGTCGCGGCAGCTCTGGTGGGGCCACCGCATTCCTGCCTGGCATTGCGGGAACTGCAGGGAAATTATCGTAGCCCGGGAAGCGCCTGAGAAATGCTCGAAGTGTGCATCGACAAAATTGGAGCAGGATCCGGACGTCCTGGATACGTGGTTTAGCTCCGGATTGTGGCCCTTTTCCACACTGGGCTGGCCGGAAGCGACGCCGGATTTCAAGACGTACTATCCTACGAGTTTGCTAATCACCGGCTACGAGATTCTGTTTTTCTGGGTGGCGCGGATGATCATGCTGGGGCTGCACTTCACCGGGAAAGTTCCCTTTCGCACCGTTTACCTCCATTCCATCGTGCGCACACCCGACGGGGAGAAGATGTCGAAGTCCAAAGGCACCGGAATCGATCCGATCGACGTTAACCGCAGATACGGGACGGATGCGATGCGCTTCACGCTCGCAGTTACTGCGTCGGTAAGCGACGTAATCTGGACCGAGGAGCGCATTCAAAGCTCGAGGAACTTTGCGAACAAGATCTGGAATGCGGCACGGTTCCTGTTTGTGAATTTGGAGAAATTTGAGCAGGCCGGTGGGAAAATAGAGGATGTCGCACTTCCTGAGGTGCGTGACAATGCACCCTACCAATCGGGAGACGAAATCGAACTGGTCGATCTCTGGATTTTCTCACGTCTCGGAAAAGCGATCGTACAGAATAATGAGGCGCTGGCAAACTACCGGTTCCATGAAGCCGCTCAGAGTGTTTATCACTTCTTTTGGGGTGATTTTTGCGATTGGTATATCGAGTGGGTCAAGCCGCGGCTACTGGACAAGAATTTAGCGCGGGCAACAGCGGCGTGGCGAAATCTGTTTGCAGTTTTCGAACGAGCGTTGCGGCTGCTCCATCCATTCATGCCGTTCCTGACGGAAGAATTGTGGCAAAAACTGCCGCAACGAGCGGGTATTCGTTCGATTGCCCTGAGCAGCTTTCCGGAGGCTAAGTCAAACCGAATTGATCCAGTTGCAGAGAAAAAGTTTTTTCTATTGCAATATGTGATTACGTTGGTGCGCACGATGCGCACGGAAACACCAGTAGACTCAAAGAAAAAGATTGCAGCCGAGCTTTCGAGCCAGGATGCAGTGGTCAGAGAACTTGTCGAGGAAAATCTTGAGACGATACAACGACTGGCATCTCTTTCGAGCCTGCAGGTGAAATTCGAGCGTCTTCTCGGGGATGGAATCTTTCGCAACACCGCGGAGTTTGAACTTCGCATTCCGTTTGCAGAAGTAGTCAATCCACAAGCTGAAATCGCGCGGTTGAGCAAAGAAATCGAAGGGCTCCAGAAGGCCATCATCTCGAAGGAAAAACAGCTCGGAAACGAAATTTTCCGCAGTCGCGCGCCGGAGATGATCATCCAGGGGCTGGAAGCTACTCTTGCCGAGCAGCGAATTGAGCTGCGGAAGTTGCAGGACCGGCTGTCGCAGCTTGAAAAGAATTCATAGTTTTTCGGGGGCCTATGGATTGGAATTCCAGGTACATTGTTGACCTTGTACGGCGCGCGCTGGAAGAGGATATCGGTACGGGAGACGCGACGACCGCGGCGACCGTACCACCGCGGGCGACGGCACGGGGTCACGTCCTCGCCAGGCAGACGCTGGTTTGCGCGGGCTTGCCGATTGCCGAAAAGATTTTCCGTACACTGGATTCGGAGATCCAAGTCACATGCCCGCACAACGATGGATCATTTGTAGAACCCGGCGCGGAGCTTGTGAAGATCAAAGGAAATGCCCGCGCGATCCTTACCGGCGAGCGAACAGCGCTGAATTTTCTGGCGCATCTTTGCGGGATCGCGACGCTAACGCGCCGCTTCGTGGAACAACTGGCGGGGACGAGAACGCGGATTCGGGATACGCGGAAAACGACGCCCGGTTTGCGAGCGCTGGAAAAATATGCGGTGAAGACAGGCGGCGGCGCGAACCACAGGTTCGGACTCTATGACGCCATTCTCTTAAAAGAGAATCACATTGCGCTGGCCGGCGGAATCAAGGAAGCGCTGGACAAGGCGCATACCTATGTGTCACCAAAGGCACCACCGCCACGGGCCGCGAGTGCTTACGATGCGGCCGGGTTGGACCCGGAGGTCGTCGGCCCGGGACCGTTGCCGGTGCAGGTCGAGGTTCGCGATCAGAAAGAATTGGTTGACGCTCTCAAGGCCGGGGCGGAGGCGGTGCTGCTGGACAACATGACTCCGGAACGCGCGGCGGCGTGCGTGAAAATTGCGCGCGGAATACGCGCGGAAAGCGTGATCGAAATCTCCGGGGGGATCACGCTCGAGAACGCGCGCGCTTACGCGGAGGCTGGCGCGGACTTTCTTTCTTCGGGGATGCTCACGCACTCGGCGCCTGCCGCAAACCTCAGCCTGCTTGTGGACAGCATCGAGGGAACGTAAGCTTAGGCGGCGCGAAGAGGCGCGACGAGATCCCGATGACTCAAGAATCCTTACCGGGCCCGACCGACAGGCGGCTGGCAGGGTTGCTTACGTTGCTGGCGGAAAATGCCACCATCGTGATCAGCGGCGCGCGCATCGCGAAAGAGGTTGGCGTCTCGCGGTCCATGGTATGGCAGTGGGTGGAACGGCTGCGCGAATTGGGCGTGAAAGTAAAGAGCCAAGCAGGCGCCGGGTACTTCCTGGAGCAAGTCCCCGATATCCTGACTCCGGACATGCTGAAGCAGCGGCTGAAAGGCAGCCTTTTCGGGAAACGCATCTATCATTTTTTCAAGACGGATTCGACGAATCGAGTAGCGCTGGAATTGGGACATACAGGCGAGCCGGAAGGCGCCGTCGTCCTCGCGGAAGAGCAAACCGCCGGACGCGGCCGGGCTGGACGTAAATGGCATTCCGAACGAGCGGCAGGCATTTACGTGACGATTCTTCTAAGGCCCAAACTGGCGCCGGTGCAGGCTCCGCTGCTAACCATGATGGCGGGACTTTCCGCACATACCGCGGTGCAGGCTCTGACTGGGCTGGAGGTTGACCTGAAGTGGCCGAATGATCTTATCGTTCGCGGGAAAAAGGTGGGCGGCATCCTGACAGAGATGCACGCGGAACCAAATCAGGTGCGATTCGTAATTGTGGGAGTCGGCCTGAACGTGAACCAGGAGAAGTTTCCCGGTGAGCTTGCCAACGTAGCAACTTCCCTGCGCGCGGAAACAGGCAAATGGCATTCGCGAATGGAGTTGTTGGTCCGGTTGCTGCGCGAATTCGAGAGCGATTACAATCGCTTCCTGCGGGAAGGCGTGGCCAGCGTGGTTGCGCGATTTGAATCGGTATCGAGTTATGCGAAAGGCAAGCGCGTGCGCGTAACAAACGGAACCGAGAGCTATGTCGGTACGACCGCGGGACTTGGGCCGGAGGGTTTACTGCAGGTGGAGCGAGAAGACGGACGAGTCACAGCGGTAATTTCAGGCGACGTCACGGAGGCGCGCTAGATGCTGCTGACCATCGACGTGGGAAACACCAACTCGGTGCTGGGCGTTTTTCGCGGTGAAGAGTTGATCGCGAATTGGCGTTTGACGACCGCGCGGGAACGCACGGTGGATGAGTACGGCGTGCTCACTCGGAATTTGTTTGCGCTGGCTGGATTGGACCAGAAGGCCATCACCGGCGTGATCGTAAGTTCGGTGGTGCCGCCGGTGAATTGGGCGTTTGAGGAAATGTCGCGAGTATATTTTGGACAGAAAGCGCTGTTCGTGGAACTCGGCGTGAAGACGGGGATGGCCGTTCTGGTGGACAATCCGTCGGAGGTGGGTGCGGATCGTATCGTGAACGGCGTGGCAGCGTTTCATGAGTATGGCGGGCCGTGCATCGTGGTGGATTTTGGAACGGCGATCACGTTCGACGCGATTTCCGCGAAAGGCGAGTACCTGGGTGGCGTGATTGCGCCGGGACTGGGAATTTCCTCGGAGGCGCTGTTTGTGCGCGCGGCAAGGTTGCCGCGCGTGGAGATCAAAGATCCGGGAAAAGTAATTGGGACGAACACGGTGACGCACATGCAGGCGGGTTTGTTCTATGGCGCCGTGGACATGGTGGACGGGATGCTCGCGCGCATGAAAAAAGAACTTGGGGAAGAAGTCACCGTGGTGGCGACTGGGGGACAGGCCAAGCTGGTCGCAAAAGGGTCAAAGCACATCCAGCACACGGATGAATTTCTGACGCTGAAGGGACTGCGGCTAATCTGGGAGAAAAATCAGCCGGCCGAGCGGAGAAAAGGCGCTTCCGCCGAGTCTCGCGGGCTGCCACCGGCGGCGACAGCGAAGAAGGCGCAGCGATAATTCCTCCGGGCGCGATCCGAATCGGACAAAGCACCATCCTTGCGGGGGCAGCGGCGCACCGCCAACAAAATGGACGGCTGGAACTACTTCAACTACTTTACGGAAATCGAAGAATACTTCTGGAAGAAACGCGGGGCGCATCTGCTGGTGTCGCCGCTGGACTGGGCAATCATGGAGGCGTGGCAGAAAGCCGGGGTGCCGCTGGAAGCCGCGCTGAAAGGGATCGACAAGGCGTTCGAGAGCTATCAGAGGTCGCGCCGGGGAGCGGGCAAGCCGTTGAAAAACCTGGCGTATTGTACGGACGCAGTGCTGGAAGCAGCAGAAGAACAACAGGAGGCGGCAGCGGGGAGCACTCCGAAAACCGCGCGCGCAGCGGCCAGCGAAGCGTTTTCGCGAGATGAATTGAAAACGTATTTCGCGAAGAATGTCGGGCATTTGAAACGTGCGGCGGAACAGAGTTTGCCGCAACGGCCGGAGATGGCCGTGCGGCTAAAGGAGATTGCGGAATCGCTGGAGTCAAGCGGCCGGCTTCTTGATGCGCCGGGGACGCTGGACCTGGAAGATTTAGAGCGCCGGCTGACAATTTTGGATGAGAAGATACATGCGTTGCTGACGAGTCATGCGCCGGAGGAGCTTATGCTTAGGATCCGGCGCGAAATGGACGGGCAACTGGCGATGTACCGGCGGAAGATGAAAGCGGAGCAACTGACGATGGTCGAGAAGCAATACGTTCAGAAACGGCTGTTGGAAGAGTTTGGAATCCCGCGCTTGAGTCTTTTCTACTTGTCGTAGCGTGAGCCGGCAAAATCGTCCGGCATTCAAGAACGAGATGGGGCGGCATAATCTCGCCCCTGCAGAGGCGAATTGTCTTAGAATAGGACATTATTATGGCTGATGAGTTAAGATTATCGATTGAGAAGCTCGTTTACGGCGGTGACGGTTTGGCACACGCCGATGGAAATACCGTTTTCGTGCCTTATGTTCTGCCCGGGGAAGAAGTGCGGGCAAACGCGAAATCGAGAAAGAAGAAATTGATTTGGGCCGAACTGCTGGAGGTCACTTCACCGGCGAAAGAGCGCGAAAAGGCAAAGTGCGCTCATTTCCAGAAGTGCGGCGGCTGCCACTACCAGCACATTCCGGCAGCGGAGCAGTTGAGACTCAAGAAAGATATTTTGCGCGAAACACTTTCGCGGCTCGGCGGAATCACATGGGATGACGCGATCCTGGAGCATTCCGCGGAGCCGTATGGCTATCGCAACCGCGCGCAATGGGCGGTACGAAGCGGGATGCCCCGTGCGCTGGGATACTTCTTGCCGGAGAGTTCGGTCATTGTGCCGATCGATGAGTGTCCTGTGCTCTCTCCGCGACTCGCGCACACGTTTACGCAGCTGCAGGAGATGGCCCGCTCGGGAAGATTGCCGGAGGGCATCCAGGAGATCGAAGCTTTTGCCGACTCGGCGGACGAAAAGATTGCGCTGAACGTGGCGTTTGAGAAATTCCCCAGGCCTGCGGCGGAGCTGGCATCTACTTTTCGGGAGGCTTTGCCTCAGATCGAAAGTTTGTTGCTACTTGATCAGAAAAAAAACCGGTTTGAATTGACTGGGCCTGGGTATTTAACGCACGAAGCCGGCGGACACAAATACCGGGCCAGCCATCTTTCGTTCTTTCAAGTGAACCGCTTCCTGATCGAGGATTTGCTGACGACCGTGACTGCCAATGCGCATGGCGCGCTGGCGCTGGATCTTTATTCGGGAGTGGGGTTCTTCACCTTGCCGCTCGCAAAGACGTTCCAAAAAGTGGTGAGCGTGGATGCTAATCTAGCCGCGACGCGGGATCTTTATGCCAATGCGGAGATTGCGGGCGTCACGATCGTGTCGCACAACGAACATGCTGAAGAGTTTTTGAAAAAGACCGAAGAAAAACCAGACTTCGTAATCCTGGATCCGCCAAGAGCGGGATTGGGTGTGGAAGCCGCAGAGAAGCTCGCGGAGCTCGGCGCAAAAGAGATTGTGTATCTTTCCTGCGATCCGTCCACGCTGGCTCGCGATTTAGCGGTATTGACGGGCTCATCTCGGAAACCAAAAGAAATCAAGGGGCCAGGTATCCGCTATGAAATCGCAGAAATGCATCTGTTCGACCTGTTTCCGCAGACATTTCACATCGAAACGCTCGTGAGGTTGCGAAGAGTGCCATGAGGCTGCCGGGCGTAGCGATCGCTGCGGCATTCGCCGGCGGTATCGTGCTCGGCCTGCATCCCGCGATTGCCCGAAATGCCGCTTCGTTTCTCCTCCTCGCATCTTCTTTCATAATGATAGCTATTTTCATTCTGACCGGAATCCTCCTTGTAAGAATCGGACGTCTCGTCCCAGCGGCTGTCGCTTCTATTCTTACCTGGGTATTGCTTGGATTCGTGGGCGTTTGCATTGCGGAACAGCCGCGGGATACGGATCACGTGATCTCGCTTGTAGAGCAGGGACACCTTCCTTTGAAGACGCCTTTGCGATGGCACGGCCACCTTCGCGATGAGCCGACGCGCCTGCCGTGGGGTTATGGATACGAAATCGGGCTTTCCGGAGTCGCGTTTGAAGAAGCGCTCCACGCAGCACGAGGCGGGTTGCGCCTGAGTTTTAGCGCGCGTTCGGAAGGTGCATTGCCGCCGGATCTTCATGCGGGAGACGAAGTGGCGGTCTTGACGGAAGCAAAGCGGCCCCAAATCTTCAAAGATGAAGGCGCATTTGACAGACGCGCGTATCTGGCGCAGCAGAATATCGACCTGGTGGCCACTCTGAGAGCGCCGGAGCTAATCGAACGGATTGCCTCGCCAGCTCCGACGATCGGATCGGTTCTCGCGCGAACACGAAGGCGATTGCGCGAAGAGATTGATGAGCTGTTCGCGAGCTCTCCGCAGGTCGCGGGGGTGTTGCGGGCGATGCTTCTGGGTGACCGGAATTTTGTTGACAGGGCGGAAGCTGCGGATTTTCAGAAGACGGGTGTATTTCACGTACTCGTTGTGGCAGGTTTGCACGTAGGGGCACTCGCTTTCGCGCTCTACTGGGTGGGACGGAAGTTGCGGCTGTCGCGAGTGTGGACGATGCTGTTCACGCTCACGATGCTCTCCGCTTATGTGGCCGTCGTCGAGCAGCGTGCTCCCGTATTGCGCGCAGCAATGATGGCAGCGATTGTCGTGCTCGGGGAATTTTTCTACCGTCGATTGGAGTTGCTGAATTCTGCGGCGGTGGCAGCTCTGATTCTGCTCGCAGCAAAACCGCTCGCCCTGCGCGATTCCAGCTTTCAATTGACCTTTGTCGCCATCGGCTGCATTGCAGGGTTGGCGCTGCCGTGGCTGGAGAAGACGGTGCAGCCGTATGTGGGTGCGCTGCGAGGATGTCAAGACGTAACTCGGGACGCCGCTCACGAGCCACGCGCAATCCAATTCAGAATCGATCTGCGTTCGCTGGCGCAGTGGCTCTCTTCGCGATTACCGCAGCGATTGGGAAAACCGACGGGCGACGCAATTGTTGGCGGATTGTCTCTGACGTTTCGCATGTGGGAGTTGCTGGTGCTCACAATGGCGTTGCAAGCCGGAATGTTGCCGCTGATGGCACGCGATTTTCATCGCATACCATTGTCGGCGCCGCTTGTGAATCTGGCCGCCGTTCCGCTGACGGGTGTTGTCGTCCCCCTCGGGTTTCTCACCTTGGCAGCGGGGCTGATTCTCCCTGCAACGGGTAAACTCCTCGCGGCCCCGCTTGCCTGGCTAACCACGCTGCTTTTGCACACTGTCCAGTGGTTCGCGCATTTTCCGCGGTGGAGTTACCGGATTCCCGGGCCACCGTTCTGGCTGATTGTGTTGTTTTTCGCCGCCGCCATTCTACTCGCCGTAGAGATGCGGTTGGAGCATCCGCTACGGATAACTGTACTCTGGGGATTGTGCGCGACGTTTATCGCCTGTGCGCTGGCAATTGCAGTTTATCCCTTCGGCGAAAAGTGGACGAAGGGCAGCCTGGAATTGACGGTTCTTGATGTAGGCCAGGGCGATTCGCTGTTTGTCGTCTCTCCCGGTGGAAAAACTCTGTTGATCGATGGCGGCGGAGCATTCGGCGGTTTTCCCGGGAACGAAGAACACAATGGTATCGACCCGGGCGAAGAAGCAGTGTCCCCGTATCTATGGTCACGGGGATTTCAGAAGCTGGACGTTGTCGCGCTGACGCACGCGCATCAGGATCATCTGGGCGGGCTTACTGCAATCCTGGACAATTTTCGCGTCGCACGACTTTGGATCGGGCGTGAAGTATCTTCTCTAGCCCTCGCGAGTCTGGAAGAACTGGCGCGGAAGCGAAAAATCCCAGTTGAGCACGAGCTTCGTGGCAAGTCCTTTCGCTGGGATGGCGTCGATGGCGAGTTTTTGTGGCCGGAGATGGCTCTTGAAGAAGTCGCGCCTTCGGCAAAGAACAACGATTCTCTGGTGTTGCGGTTGCACTACGGAAGCCGGACAATCTTGCTGCCGGGAGATGCCGAAAAACAAGTGGAACGCGAAATTATTTCAGAAAATGGCGCTGAAACGATGCACGCCGATGTGCTGAAGATCGGCCATCACGGAAGCAAGAACTCGACGATGCCGGAATTCCTCGGTGCCGTGCAGCCGCTCGTCGGAATCATATCCGCGGGAGAAGACAATCCTTACGGACATCCCAACGCTGAGCTCCTCGAACGATTGGAGAATGCAGGCGTGCGCATCTTGCGGACGGATAAAGACGGCGCCGTGCATGTGTTGACGAACGGCGCGCGACTGGAGATCACCTGCTTCGTTGCGTGTCCACGTGCGGCAAATGCTGCCGCATCAGTGGGGGCGGAGGCGCCAGATCACAAGCAAGACCAAGAGAAGGAATAAGAAGCCAACGGCGGCCTGCCATTCATGATTTTTTTTGTACTGGGCCAATGAGAAGGATCCGGCCGAACCTCCAGGTAGTTTCGCGGCGGTCAGCCGCGGAATAAAGAGCGGGACGACGCGTGCGTACTCTTCGAAAGATGCCCCGTGGCGCAGGTGAAGCTCATTCGCTTCCCGGCGCATCACGATGGAATAAAACACTGCAAAGTAAACAATCAGGATTAACGCAGAGATCCATGAGCACGTGGCAATTCCAGCCCCAAGAGCCAGGATGGCGCTGCCGAGATAGAGCGGGTTTCGGGTGTAAGCGTAGGGTCCGGTGACGGTGAGGACTTCCTGCTTGTGAAGATAGCCGGCTGCGTACGCGCGCACCAGCAAACCTAGGACACCCGTCAGGGCGCCCTGCAAAATGCTGCGAGGTGTGGGCCGCGAAAAAGCAAGAACCGCGAGCGCGAGCGGATAACCGAGGCGCACGCGCCAACGCACAAAAAAATTGCCGGCCGCGCTCATCCGCGAACCTCGACCTGCCGGCGAACAGCGTCAAAAACTGTGTCGACGTCAATTTCCAGAATGGAAGTAGCAGGTTGGCCGCTTCGTTTGTAAGTGGTTGCTGCGTGTGGGCTGCGGAGAACGATGTCGATGGGAGAAGCGTTGCCCGCGCGGTCGCCCGTGCGAAAGGGACCATTTCGGGTTGGATCCGTCGGACCAAAGATGGCGACTGCAGGCGTTCCAAGAGCGACGGCCAGATGCAGTGGCCCCGTATCGCCGCCGACGATGCAGGCCGCATGGCGCAGAAGAGCCATTAGCTGGCCAAGTGAACCATTGTAAGCGATGGGATCGGCTTCCCCGCTGGCCGCTTTGACCGCGGTGACTAGATCTTCTTCACCCGGGCCATAATTCACAACGCAACGCTTTCCGAGGATGCCACGAATCTTCTGGCAGAGGACGCCGTAGCGTTCTGGCGGCCAGCATTTCGAGCGCCAGCCACCGGCGGGACTTAATACGACGTAGCGTTCAATCGCAAATCCTCGCAGAAGCTGCAACACGAACACTTCCTGAATTGACGGCACCGCGAGAGCGATGGGGGCCACGCCGTTGCGAGCACCAGCGCGCTGTGACAGTTCTCCATTCTGATCGGCGATGTGGGTCTGGGTGCAACGGACGCGATCGGTGTAGAGGACCGGAACGCCGAATTCGCGAATCGTTTGCGAAGAAAATCCAATCCTTCGCGAGACAACGCCGAAGAACGGCAGCGCCGCAGACTTCCACAGCCCTTGATAATCGATCGCGGTCGTGAAGTGTCCTTTGCGGATTCGTCCGATGACTTCGCGCAAGGAGTGGTAGGAGCGAGTTTCCGTCTCCCAGATTTCCGTGGCCAGTTCGCTGCTCTCAACCAATTCTTTCCAGCGGGGATGGGTCAGCCAAACAATTTCAGAATCCGGAAATGATTCGCGCAGCCCAGCGACGGCGGGAAAGGTGTGGACAATATCTCCGAGAGAACCGAGGCGCACGACCAGGAAGCGCGGCTCAGGCATGCGGCGCCTTGCGAACGGACTCTAGCAGCTCTCGCGTGGAGTGATCCTTTGGGTCACCCACAATGGCCACGCGGATGCCAAGCCGTTCGGCGACGGCGCGCTCCGGCACGGTCTCGGCCGTGTAGTCGGTTCCTTTGGCGTGGACATCCGGGCGCAATTCTTCCAGAAGAACTTCAACGTTGGGTTCAGCGAAGAGAACGACGTAATCCACGCAGCGAAGTGCCGCGACTAGGCACGCGCGGGCACTTTCATCGAGGATTGGGCGGCCGGGCCCTTTGAGATTGCGGACGCTGGAATCGGCGTTCACGCCGACAACAAGAATATCGCCTTCGCGGCGGGCACCTTCGAGATAACGAATATGTCCGACGTGCAGCGTGTCAAAGCAGCCGTTGGCAAAGGCAATGCGCCGGCCATGACGCCTGCAATCAGCGAGCTTCTCGCGCAACACATCTCGCGCGACGATTTTGGAAGCGGCCTCGCGCATAAGCTAGGAGGCGGCTCCGGATGCCTCGCCGCGGATGGCATCCAGAAGTTCTTGGCGCGAAATGGTAGCAGTGCCGCGTTTCATGACCACCAAGCCGCCTGCAATGTTTGCGATGTGACCGGCTTCGAGAGGTGTTGCACCGCAGGCGAGAGCCAGAGTGTACGCGGCAAGAACCGTATCGCCGGCGCCGGTGACATCCACAGCTTGGTCGCTGCCGTGAACGGGGATCTGCGCAAGGCGATTGCCTGGCTCGAAAAGAGCCGCCCCGTGTCGTCCACGGGTGACCAGGAGCGACTGCAATTTCATCTCGGCAAGAGTCCGGCGGCCTGCGCGCTCGAGCTCGTGAATGTCCTGGCCGATATTCGTGTGATGTTCCGCCTCAAGCTCGGCCTCGTTTGGCGTAGCCGCCGTGAAGCCCGCCTTCGCATAACGGTGCAACTGGTAACGCGCGTCGAGTGTGACGTGCAACCCACTCTTGCGCTTTGCGGATACCTGCTGGACTAGCTCCGGAGTCGCAATGCCAAAGCCGTAGTCGGAAACAGCAAGCGCGTGAGCGGTTTGCAAATTCTCGGAAAGCCGCTGATGGAGCTTTTTACGAATGGCGTCCGGCAGAGGCGACTTCGGTTCGTAGTCGACGCGCAGAACCTGCTGCCCTACGGTGTGCGCCCATCCGGCGAGAAAGCGGCTTTTGGTCGGCGTCCTCCAGCCTTTCACGCGCAAAATGCCGGAAACATTGACTCGCTGGCGGCGGAATTGAGCGATAAGCACGTCTCCAGCAGCGTCATCACCGACAGCGGTGACGGGCAGAACGCGCGCGCCGAGAGACGCGAGGTTATTGGCAGCATTGGCTCCTCCACCCGGAACAATCCGAGTTTCGCGATGTTTGAGGATCAGGACTGGGGCTTCGCGCGAGACGCGCGAGATGTCGCCGTATTGGAATTCATCGGCCACGAAATCGCCGAGGAGAACAATTGTTTTCGTGCTGAACTGTTCGACGCACTCACGGAGGCTGAGAAGGTCGACAGACGTTGACGACGCATTTAGCGCGCGGGGACGCTTCATTTTCGTTCCCTCAGGATCAAGTCTGCCGCCTGCGAGAGATCTTCCGCGACAAAGTCGGGCTGGATGGGCCACCTTGCCGCGTGCCAGGCGAGTTCACCTTCGCCATAGCCTGTGCGCACGAGGACGCTTCGTGCGCGGACGTTTCGCGCAAGTTCCACGTCACCATAACGATCGCCAACCACGAAGGAGCGTTGCAAATCAACGGCGTGCTCCTGCGCAGCTCGGTCCAGCATGCCGGTATTCGGCTTGCGGCAGTGACAGTTTTCGGCGGACGTGTGCGGACAATAATAAATTGCGTCGATCTTCGCGCCTGCCTCGGCAAGTTGGTGCGTCATCAGTTCGTTCACGGTCTGTACGAGTGATTCCGGGAAGTACCCGCGGCCGACGCCGGACTGATTGGTGACGACGATAACAGACAAGCCCGCCTCGTTGAGCCGGCGAATGGCCGTCGCGGCAAAGGGAAACATACGAAAACGGCTGGCGTGATTCAAGTAGCCCACTTCCTCGGCGATGGTGCCGTCGCGATCGAGGAAAACGGCCGGGCGCAACCGAGATTGATCAGCCACGCTGCACCTGGATCGAGGACAGCCAGGGTCTTGCCGCGGCCTCCACCATGTCGGCGGTGATTGCGGTCATGCACCGATGGTCGGTAGGACAGCGACGGAGAAAACACGGGCTGCAGTAAGGCTTTTGCTGAACGATGCTGCAGCGTGGCGTGACGGGAGATGTTCCGTACGGATCGGTCGGGCCGAACACCGCGACGATAGGCAAGCCAACTGCCGCAGCAACGTGCATCGCGCCGGAATCATTGCCGATGAAGAGATGGCACTGCGACAGGAGGGCAGCCAGATCAGCAACCGTGGTTTTCCCCGTGAGATCGATGGGAGTCCGGCGGATTTCGGCGCAAATGGCCGTCGAAGCCCCTGCTTCGGCGGAAGTTCCGAAGAGGATAACGTCGGCATCCGCTTCCGATTGCAGCCGATTTGCGACCTCGGCAAAACGCGGAGGCGGCCAGCACTTTGCCGATCCATATGAAGCGCCGGCCCCGATGGCAATTCGCAGGGCGCCCTGGCGCGCGCCAGATTTGCAAAGAAACTCATCAGCACTCCGGCGCTTCTCTTCTGAAATGTGCAAGCCAATAAAAGTGTCGTCGGGCACGGAATTCAGCCAACCGACGCGATGCAGGAGCTCTAGATAATAGAACTTTTCATGCGGCGGAATTTCCCCGCGCCGAGGGAGCGGTACGGGCTTGGTCAAAAGAAAGCTGCGGCCGTCGCGCGCGTAGCCGATGCGTTCGGGAATCTTCGCGCGCCAGGCCAGCCACGCGGCGTCGAATGCATTTTGCAGCAGCAAGGCTGCGTCGAACTGCTGCGCCCTAAGCTCCGCTGCCAGCCGCTCGCGACCGGAAAATCCTGCGTGCACGTCTTTCGAATCGTATGAAACAAGTTGATTGCAGATCTCTTGATCCCGATAAATATCCGCGATGTACGGCCGTGCAACGATCGTGATTTCCGCGTCCGAAAAACGCTTGCGCACCACACGAAGCGCCGGCAGCGCCATGATGGCATCTCCAACCCAGTTCGTTGCTCGGATGAGAATCTTCACGCAGCGGCTCCTGCACCGTCTGCGAGCGTTTGATCGAGTACATTTCTAAAATCCGCCTCTGGAGTTATAACCAAATCGATCACCGCGACGTAGAGCGGAGCTTCTTCGAACGTTAGACTGCCCAGATTCTGCGCGTCCTTTTCGGTCGTCACAAATGCGTTCGCCCCCGCCTGCTTGCCTGCCTGCTTGACGGCTGAGATGTCCCGCTGCGTATATCGATGGTGGTCAGGAAAGACAGCTTGGCCGCAAGTGGCAAGCCCCCAATTCCCGAGATCGCGGAAGAACGCCTCTGGATTGCCAAGACCACAAAAAGCGAAGAAAGGGCCGGCGCCGATCTCGCTGTCGCCCAGGGGAGCGATCTCGGCACCGAAGCGGCGGAATCCAAGGAGCCGCGTCGACGCAGCGAAAACCGGATATTGATCGAGCTTCCCGATGGCCTCGAGTGTTCCTGATGCCGTTTCGGCGCGAGTAAAAATAATCAAATTGGCGCGGCTCATGGCGGTTATCGGCTCCCTAAGCCGGCCCAACGGCAGTAAAGATTCTCCGGCAAGCGGCCGCGACGCATCCATCAAAAGTATGTTCAGGTCGCGGGCGAGCTGCAGGTGCTGAAATCCGTCATCCAAAAGAAAAACATCGATGGACTGCTGCGATTCGAGCCGCTGGCCCTCAACAAAGCGGTCTTTGCCTACACCGAACGATACGCGGCCTTGGAGGCGAAATTTCATCAACTCGATTTCGTCGCTGGTTCCGCTTGCGCCGCGGTAGCCGCGACTCAGAATCGCGACGCGCTTGCCTTCCGCGAGAAACTTCTCAGCGAGCCAGATCACCATCGGCGTCTTGCCAGTGCCGCCAACCGTCAGATTGCCCACGCTGATGACCGTTCCTCTAAGCCGTTTCTGCTTCAGCCAGCCGTGCGCGTAAAGCCAAACCCACACGCGAACCGCGGCGCCATAGAGCACAGAGAGCGGCCAAAGAAGCGTCCGCAAAAGCCGCGAAACGTTCATCGCGCGACGCCGTCCAGACGGTTCACAATCTCCGCCACCGCTCGATCCGTCGCTCCGCGCGAGTCAGCCACCAATCGGCGCGCCATCTCGCTCATTTTTTTCATACGCTCCGGATCGCGAAAAAGTTCGATCCAGGCGACCCCGACATCTTCCGGGCTTTCCACCTGGATGGCAGCCCCCGCGGCAACGAAGCGCGACGCAATTTCAGCAAAGTTTTCCATCGACGGGCCAAACACCGCGATTTTACCGAAGGCAGCTGGTTCCAGAATATTGTGCCCGCCGGAGGAAACAAGCGATCCTCCGACAAAAGCGCCGTCGGCTAGTCCATAAAGCGACGCCAGCTCACCGATGCTGTCGAGAAGAAGAACGGTGACGTCATCGGGTATCGTGGCCGTGTTGGAGTTCCCGTCAGATTGCTTCGAGGCCGGCCCTGGAATCGCCAATCGCGACCGCCGGATAAACTTGCGATGCGATTCATCGATAAATTCCGCCGCGTCATTAAAGCTCTCTGGCTTGCGTGGCGCAAGCACGAGCAGCGCCTTCGGATACTCGCCTTGCAAAGTTCCAAACGCAATGAGCGCGTGAGGCTCTTCCGTCGCAACGACGCTTCCCGCAACAATGATCGGTGACCGGCCGCTACGCTTGATCTCGGTTGCGAGCCAGTTCGACAACGGCGTGGGCGCGGGAAGCTCCAGGTCGTATTTCAAATTTCCGCTGACCCACACTCGATCCATCGGCGCGCCCAGCGCCCGCACGCGTTCCGCATCTTTTTCGCTCTGCATGAGGAAGGAGCTGGCATTGGATAGTGCGTCTCTCAGGAAGGGACGAAGAAAAAAGCCAAAAACTCCGAGATAGCTCTGGTAGCGCGCAGAAGAGCGGTCCGAAATGCGTCCGCTGACGAAAAGTACGGGGATTTTTCGCCGCCCGGCTTCCCGCAGAAAATTCGGCCAAATCTCAGTTTCGAGCACCAGCACCACCGACGGACGCACGGCATCGAGCGCGCGACGGACACAGAAGGCCCAATCCAGCGGAAAATAAATGACGGCATCGGCAAAAGGCATGCGCTCGCGCGCCAGCGCCTGTCCCGTCTGGGTGGTTGTCGAGATAATGAGAGACCGATTGGGGTATGTTTCTTTCAAGCGCCGCGCAAGGGTAATGCCGGAGAGCACTTCGCCGACACTCACGGCATGAATCCAGATCGCCCCGGTGGAATCTGCGGGCAGCTTGGCGAGCGCCGGAAAAGAGAGTCCCAGGCGTTCCCCGAGGTTCGAGAGATACTTTCCGTGGCGCAGTCCCTGCACGAGCCAATAGGGCACGAGCAAAAGGGCCGCGACGCCCATGAGAAGACTATAAATGAAATACACTAAGTGTGGCTCCGGTCTGTACGCGCTCCGCCAGCAGCAGGCGGCGCACGACGCAGGGCAACCCTGCACAACCCCCAGGAATCGAAGGCCTCAAGATGAGAAAAGTCTATTATAACCCGATGCGAAAACTATCCCTCATCCTTCCCTTTCTCGCCGCCTCCCTGCTTGCTGCCCAAGAGGGAGTTTCCCAGCAACCGACCTCGCTCAAGACCAACTCACTCGAGTCTCACGAAGGAATGACGATTACGGCGCGGCCGTGGACTAACCCCACACACTATAAGGAAAAATTCCCGAAGAAGTCGCCATATGCAGCGGGAATCATCGCCGTTCAGGTTGTTTTTCGGAATGATTCCGACGACAGCATGAAGATTAACCTGGAGCGCATTCGATTGAACCTCACACTTTCGGAAGAAGATCATCAAGCGCTGGACCCGCTTTCACCGGAAGAAGCGGCCGATGTGATCATGAACCCGGGCGCGAGGGATCCGACAAAGGCCCGAAAAAAGTTTCCCTTCCCCACCGGAGCTCCAAAGGTTGGGCATGACAAACATTGGGCTGAAGTGGAAAAGACCCTGGAGGACGCAGTTGTGCAGGCGAGCGTCGTCGCGCCACACAGCACGGTGCAAGGACTTCTTTATTTCGACCTGCGAAGCCAGTTCGAACTTCTGAATGCCGCTCATCTCTACGTGCCTGAAGTCTTGGCCATCGAAAAGAATCACGGCCTCATGTACTTCGAGATTGACCTGAGCCGGTCTTCCGAACGCTGAAGCTCTCGAAACGCAACGCGAATCGGACGAATGGCTCCCGTTTGCGCGCATCGCCACTGTCGGCTAACATGACTTGTGCAAACTTTCACCAACCACCGCGGACAAATGCTCGCTCTTCTCGATGAACTGAATCCCGAACAACGGTTGGCCGTCGAAACCACCGAAGGTCCGGTGCTGATCCTCGCCGGTGCCGGCACGGGCAAAACGCGCGCTATTACCTTTCGCATGGCCAACCTGATTGCCGACGGAGTGCCCGCCGAAGCCATTCTCGCCGTCACGTTCACCAACAAAGCCGCGGAAGAGATGCGCAATCGCGTCTCAGGCCTTCTGTTGCGCGCCGGGATTCCGCCCGCGCAGCCCTGGCTTTCCACGTTTCATTCGCTCTGCGCCCGCCTTCTGCGGCGCGAAGCGGCCGCGGCCAGCCTGGCGCGGGATTTTGCCATTTATGATGACGATGACCAGCTCGCAGCCGTCAAGCTGGCCATGACCAAGTTGCAGATCGATGACGACAGCCTGACGCCGAGGAATGTTCTCAGCCGCATCAGCTACGCAAAAAATCACGGACAGACGGCGGAGCAATTGCGCGCCGAAGCGTTCGATCAAGACGGGCGCCGCACCGCCGATATCTTCACGGCGTACGAAAAGCTCCTGCACGACAGCAAAGCCCTGGACTTCGATGACCTGCTCCTCCGCTCTGCGCGTTTGCTGCGCGAATCCACGGCAACGCGGCAGAAGTGGCAAGCGCGCTTCCATTACATTCACGTGGACGAATATCAGGACACGAACCGTGTCCAATATGAGCTGATGCGTCTGCTGACCGGGCCGAAGCAAAATGTCTGTGTTGTGGGCGACGAAGACCAATCGATCTACCGTTGGCGGGGCGCGGACGTTTCCATCCTCTTGAGCTTTTCCCGGGATTTTCCCGCCGCCAGAATCGTCAAGCTGGAACGCAACTACCGTTCGACACAGAATATTCTCGACGCCGCCGGCGCGGTCGTCGCCAACAATCCGGAGCGCTTGGGCAAATCGTTGAGCGCGGAGAAAGGCCCGGGCGGAAATCTGCGGTATTTCGAAGGCCGGGATGCACAAGCCGAAGCGGAATTCGTCGCCGGTGAGCTCGAACGCATTCTCAACGACGATTCGGACCAGACGTGTGCGGTGGAGTACCGCACCAATTTTCAGTCGCGCGCTTTCGAAGAGGTTTTCCGCCGGCGCGGCCTGCGCTACAAGCTTGTGGGTGGATTCAGCTTCTACAATCGTGCCGAGGTGAAGGATGCGCTCGCCTACGTGCGCCTGGCAATGCATCCGGAGGATGACATTTCGCTCCTGCGCGTTTTGAATGTGCCCCCGCGCGGCATCGGCAAGACAACCGTGGATGCGCTCCGCGAAGGCGCGCGCGTTGACGGAATACCACTGTGGGCCGTCATTGAGAGATTTGTCGCCGGTGCATCGGCAGGTCGGGCCGTAACTCCTTTGCGGGCGTTCCAGGAGCTCATCCGCAAATTACAGGATGCGCTTGCCGCCAAAGAGCCCTCGGGATTCTTGCATGCAGTCCTTGAGGAATCGGGCTACAGGGCCATGCTCAAGGACCGCAATACTCCCGAGGATGTCACACGCATGGAAAACCTCGAAGAGCTAGCGCGCGCCGTCGCCGAGGGCATGGAAGCCGGAGAGACCTTCACCGATTTCCTCGATGCCGCGGCGCTGGTGAGTGACGCGGACCAATTTGAAGGCAAGCCCGGCGTAACTCTCATCACCTTGCACAGCACTAAGGGCCTGGAATTCGATCACGTATTCCTCACGGGCATGGAAGAAGGCATCTGCCCTCACAGCCGATCCATAACCGAAGAAAAAGGAATCGAAGAGGAACGACGTCTCGTTTACGTCGGAATGACCCGGGCACGCCAATCGCTCACCCTGACGCGCGCCGTTTATCGGCGCATTTTCGGCAATGAGCAACAATTGCGCGCTTCCCTGCCATCACGCTTTCTTGCGGAAATTCCAAACGCACTGGTGGAAACCGTTCGTGGATCAATGGCGGAAATTGGCGAGACGCGCCGCTACGAGCCTGATCCGGAGTATTCGTATTCGCCGGAAGAATTCCTGCGTCGTGTGCGAAGCGGTCCGAAGCAGGTAGAAGCGGCCCCGCGCCGCCAGCCGGCTGCTCAAAGTTCCTTCGGGCGACCCGCTGCGAAACGCGGCGGCGATGCCCATCCCATGCTGGGACGTAAAGTTCGACATCCGAGCTTTGGTGTCGGAACCATTGTTGGAGTCGAAGGCGACGACGAAGATCGCCGCGTCTCCGTGAGCTTCCCCGGTCGCGGCACGAAAAAGTTTATCGAGCGGTACGCGCAACTCGAACAGGCATAATGTGCCGGACCTGCTCCTGAATCTGAGTGCGGCGGCAGGTTGCGTGATGGGGCTTCTCGGGGTACATTGAGGCGCGTTCAATCCTTAAAAGCGTACTGGGTAATTTCAGGTTTCCGGCTTGCCCGGATGCGATCGGAGAGCAGGGGTGGCATCACAACTCTTCCACTGCAAGAGTATCGACCAACTGCTGTCAGACTCGGAGAACGCTGAAGTCCGATTAAAAAAATCCCTCGGGTGGTTAAGCCTGACGTCGCTCGGCATCGGCGCGGTTATTGGCTCCGGCATCTTTACCATCATTGGTACGGCAATTGCCGGACAAAAATTTAAAGCCTCTTCCATCCTCAACGCACCTCTTCTCGAATACCTGATTCACCACTCCGCTTCCTTTGGACGCCCCGGCGCGGGACCGGCAATTGCTCTCTCTTTTATCCTGGTCGCCATCGCCTGTGGATTCGCATCGGTGTGCTACGCCGAGCTTGCCGCCATGATTCCGATTGCGGGCAGCGCGTACACCTACACCTACGCCACGATGGGAGAACTCATTGCCTGGATTATCGGTTGGGACCTGATCCTGGAATACGCGGTCAGCAACATGGCCGTCAGCGTTGGATTTTCACAGCACATGGTCAACTTGTTGGACTGGTTCGGCGTGCACCCGAATCCCCGCTGGATTTCCCCCGCCTACCTTCCAAGCGGACTTTCCGACCTGCAGGGGAATTCACTCTACAGCGCGGGCTGGCATTTTGGCTTTAACTGGCCGGCTTTCATCATCGTGATGCTACTGACGGTGATTCTGGTGCGCGGCATCAAAGAGTCGGCGCGAACCAATAATATCATGGTGCTGCTGAAAATTATCGCCATTCTGGTGTTCGTGACTTTCGCGTCCAAGCTCATCCATCCCGCGAACTATCATCCCTTTGCTCCCAATGGCTGGCCCGGAATTCTGACCGGCGGATCGATCGTTTTCTTTACCTACATTGGATTCGATTCGGTCTCTACCGCGGCCGAAGAATGTAAACACCCGCAACGTGACTTGCCGATTGGCATCATCGCAACGCTCGTCATCTGCACGCTGCTCTATATTGCCGTGGTTGTGGTGCTCACGGGACTGGTAAAGTGGGACACATTAGTGGACGACGCCGCCCCCGTCGTCAACACCCTCAGGAAACTCCATTTCACAGGAGTTCGCCTGATTGTGCTGATCGGCGCATTGATGGGCATGATCTCTTCCCTGTTGGTCTTCCAGCTCGGCCAGGCCCGCGTGTGGTTTGCCATGTCGCGTGACGGCCTGTTCCCCAGAATTTTTGGGCGTGTGCATCCGCGTTTTCAGACGCCGGATTTTTCAACGTGGATGGCCGGATTCGTCGTCGGTATTCCCGCAGGCTTGCTGGACATCGGAACGCTGGCCGATCTTTCGAATATCGGCACTCTGTTCGCGTTCGCCCTGGTGGCAGGTGGGGTGCTCATTCTTCGCTATCGCGAACCGGATCGGCCACGAGCTTTTCGTGCCCCCGGCGGACCACTGGCGCCCGTCGTCACGATTCTCACATGCCTTTTGCTGATGGCCGGCCTGCCGATCATGAACTGGATCCGCTTCTTTGTGTGGATGATCCTGGGCCTGGTGCTCTATTATTTTTATGGCCGGAAGCACAGCACTCTGAGAGCAGCAAATCGCGCGTAAGAGGAATCGCAGAATGCCGAGTTTGTCTTTTCAGAATCCGGGAAGGCGCGCCGTCGTCGCGCTCGCTTGCCTAATGCTCTTCCTTTCGATTCCGCAAAATTCGCGCGCGTGGGGAAAGAACGGGCACCGGCTGGTCGTCCACAAAGCCATCGAAACCCTGCCCCAGGATATCCGCCCGTTTTTCGAATCCAACCTCGGGCTGCTCTCACAGCATGTAACCGATCCGCTGGATGCGATCGCCAAGTCTCCTGCTGAGCGGCACAACCATTTCATTCTTCTCGACAAGTATGGACGATTCCCGTTCGAAGCTCTGCCGCGCAACTATAAAGCCGCACTGACTAAATTTGGCAAAGCAAAACTGGATCTCAACGGCCTCCTTCCCTGGCAGATCGGCGTATACAGCGAGAAAATGACCGAAGCGATGAAGGCCGGCAGGTGGGACGAAGCTAGAGTTGACGCGGCCATCCTGGCGAATTATGTCGCCGAAGCCCATGACCCTTTCAACACGACGGATAATTTCGACGGGCGCCTGAGCGGCCAGCCCGGTGTCAACGACCGCTTCGGGACCACGCTGATCGACCGCTACTCCTCATTCTTCCCCATGCGCCCCAACGACGCGGTTTTCATTAGCGATCCCACCGACCGCGCTTTCGAAGCCTGCCTCAGCTCTCACAGCTGGCTGGAGACCATACTTCTCGCCGACCGCAACGCGCGTCGTGGAGAAAACTCCTTCACCGACGAGTATTACGACCGCTTCTACAATCAAGCCGCGGCCATTTTGATCCGCCAGCTCTCCGACGCCGCAACCGATGTGGGCTCCTTCTGGCTTACGGCCTGGGTAAACGCCGGCCGGCCACAATTGCCGCGCTGAAGTTTTGCGGATGCTGCTGACCTCTCTCGCCGACCGGATTGCTTCCCTGCCCAAGGCCGAGCTGCACCTCCATCTCGAAGGCTCCATCCAGCCGGCAACCGTCTGCGCCCTGACGGCTCGTCATGGCGTCGTTATGACGGAGGGGGAAGTTTGCCAGCGCTACGCCTACCGCGGCTTTCCCGAATTCATCGAAGCCTTCAAATGGGTCACCTCGTTCTTGCGCGATCCTCAGGACTATGCGCTAATCGCCCGCGACCTCGCCGAGCACTT
>Ga0209488_10000535_pt1 | contig 32109 bp, 32 predicted proteins | sample Rivendell_Oct201_8_FD_188349 | JGI IMG/M metagenome (GOLD analysis project Ga0209488, IMG submission 188349) | Vadose zone soil microbial communities from the Eel River Critical Zone Observatory, Northern California, USA -... | ecosystem: Environmental > Terrestrial > Soil > Vadose zone >...
GAATTGTTGACAATGTTCCGCGCCGCGGCGGTCGTCGGTTCCCTCACCGCAGTGGCGGCGGGGATCATTGCCTTCGTTTTGGTTCGTACCAGCGGCGATGGTCGAACAAAGACGGCGAAGGGATAAGCTATTACGGCGCCAGCGCATGCAAATGCCGCACCGGCCGGCCTGGCGCAACCGCTTGCGCCGCGGCGACGATCGCGTTGGAATCGATGCCGTAGTGGCGGTAGAGATCGGCGATCGATCCGGTCTGGCCGAAATGCTCGACGCCCAATGCGCGCGTGCGATGTCCGTGCACCGCCCCAAGCCAGCCGAGGGTCGCCGGATGACCGTCGAGCACTGTCACCAGCGCGCAGTGGGGCGGCACATCCGCCAGCAGCTGTTCGACATGCGAGCGGGCATGCGCAAGCCCGCGCTCGCGCGCGCGCATCGCCGCCGTCCAGCCGGCATTGAGCCGGTCGGCCGAGGTCACCGCCAGGAGCCCGACGTCGCGACGGTCCTCCGCCATCAGGCCCACGGCTTGGATGGCTTCCGGCGCGACCGCGCCCGTATACGCGACCACCACCTGCGCATTCGGACCCGGCCTGCGCATCCAATAGGCACCGTCGATGATCGCCTGCCGCAAATCCAGGGTCATCTGGCGCTGCGGTTGCTCGATCGACCGCGTCGAGAGCCGCAGATAGATCGATCCGCCGGTTTCGTCGCGCAGCCAGTTGCGCTCGGATGGCTCGCCATCGCCATCCTTCTGGATATAGCTCAGCGCAAAGCTCATGATGGCGGCCAACTCATCGACGAAGGCCGGCTCGAAGGCGGCAATTCCATCCTGCGCCATGCCGATCAGCGGCGTGCTGATCGACTGGTGTGCACCGCCTTCCGGCGCCAGCGTGATGCCTGAGGGCGTCGCCACCAGGATGAAGCGCGCGTTCTGATAGCAGGCATAGTTGAGCGCATCGAGGCCGCGGCAGATGAAAGGATCATAAAGCGTACCGATTGGCAGCAACCGCTGGCCATGGATGGCGTAGGAGAGGCCGAGCGCCGACAGCAGGATGAACAAATTCATCTCGGTGATACCGAGCTCGATGTGCTGGCCCCGGGGCGAGAACTCCCAATTGAACGTCGATGGAATCCGTTCGCTCTTGAACGTATCGGCGAGGGCCTGCTGTGCAAACAGCCCACGCCTGTTGACCCAGGCGCCGAGATTGGTCGAGACTGTCACGTCCGGCGATGTCGTGACGATGCGCGCCACATAGTCGGCCTTGTCGCGCGCGATCTCATTGAGCAGAGCGCCGAAGCCTGCCTGCGTCGACATCGTGGGCTGGATCGAAATTTGGAGATGATCGGGCACCGCAACCGTTAGCGCTTTACGTCCGCTCTTGCGCTGCGCGAATGGAACGCTGTCCAAAAAAGTCTGGAGCGTCTGTGGGGCGATCGCAAGTCCCTCGAACCTATCCCATTCGTATCCCGGCCGTACGTTCATGGAGGCGCGCAGGCTCTCGACCTGGGGCGGCGTCATCAGGCCGGCATGGTTGTCCTTGTGTCCCGCCAGCGGCAGGCCAAAGCCTTTGATCGTGTAGCAGATGAAACAAGTCGGCCGATCATGATCGACAGCGCTGAAACTCTCGCAGAGCGCTGCAAGATCATGGCCGCCGAGATTGGTCATGAGGCGCGCGAGTTCATCGTCATTACGCCTCTCGATCAGCTGGATCACTGCGCCGCGATCTTCAAAATCGTCGCCGCCAAAATTGTCCAGCAGCCGTTTGCGCCAGGCCGCGCCACCTTGAAATACCAGTGCTGAATAGAGTTGGTTGGGACACTGATCGATCCACGCCCGCAGCGCTTCCCCACCTGGTTCGGCGAACGCTGCCTCCAGCAGCACGCCATACTTCAGGATCACGACGTCCCAGCCAAAGGCACGGAACAGAGCCTCATAACGCGCCCACAATCCTTCGCGGATCACCGCATCGAGGCTCTGGCGATTGTAGTCGATGATCCACCAGCAGTTCCGCAGGCCCTGTTTCCAGCCTTCGAGCATGGCTTCGAAGATATTGCCCTCATCGAGTTCGGCATCGCCCACCAGCGCGATCATGCGGCCTTCCGGCATGTCCGTCGCCCATCCGTGCGCGCGCACATAGTCCTGCACCAGAGACGAGAACAGCGTCTGCGCGACGCCAAGTCCGACGGAGCCGGTGGAGAAATCGACGTCGTCGGTATCCTTGGTGCGCGACGGGTAGCTTTGTGCGCCCTTGTAGCCGCGAAACAGCTCGAGCTTCTCGCGCGTCTGCCGGCCAAGCAGGTACTGGATGGCATGGAAGATCGGACTGGCGTGCGGCTTCACGGCCACGCGGTCCTGCGGGCGAAGGGCCTTCAAGAAAAGCGCCGTCATGACGGTTGCGAGCGAGGCCGACGAAGCCTGGTGGCCGCCGACCTTCAAACCTTCGGAGTTCTCGCGAATGTGATTGGCATGATGGATGGTCCAGGTCGCAAGCCAAAGTACTTTCTTTTCGAGCGCACTCAAGACTTCAAGGTCGCTGCGCGACAACGCCTCGGCCGGCCGTTCAGTTATGCTCGTGCTCGCCATATGAATTTGCCCGTGTTCGTCCTATGAGCATTCTAGCTGGCCGCCCGGGTGTTGATACTTATTCGCCGAACAATTCCGGCAACAGGTGCTTCCACCACTTGGCATCGCCCGTTGTGCCGTGCCCACGCGTATCGGCAGACGCCGGAATGAGGTAATAGCGGCCGTTCTTGACGCGCTTGATTTCACGATCGAGAATTCCGAGCTCGGGCGGATTGCGCTCGTCGTCGGCCGAATTGATAGCGAGCACGCGCGCCTTGATCTTATCCAAATGCGAAGACGGGTCGTAGTCGCGCGCCGCCTCATAGGAGTAGATGTAGTTGTTGGCGTCGGCGCCGAAGCGTTGAGCGAGCCTTGCCTGCACCACCTTGTCGGCCGCCGCCCGCGTCTGGGCGCTCGCCTGCATGCGCTGCGTGCCTCCGCTGGTCGCCAGGCTGAAAAAGATCGATGCAAACTTGAAGCTTGGTGGCTGTTCGCTGTAGTTCCCATTGTTGAAGGCCGGATCGGCACGAATGGTCTCGATCAATATCCGGCGCAGCATCCAATTGCGTCCCGACATTGCGGCCGGCTGGCAGGCCATCGGGACCATCGTATCCGTGAAATCGGGAAACGCCGCGCCCCAGATCCAGGAATGCATGCAACCCATCGACTGCCCGATCACCAGCTTCAGGTGCCGGACACCCAGGTGCTGCGTGAGCAGACGATACTGCGCCACGACCATGTCGTCGTAATCGTATTTCGGAAAGCGCATGCGCAATCCGTCCGAGGGGCGCGAGGATTTGCCGGACCCGATCGAGTCGGGAATAATGATGAAATGTTTTGCGGCATCGAGCGGCTGGCCCGGACCGAACAATTCGCCCGCGAACTGGTCGGTCAGCATGGTCTGGCCGGAGCCGGCGCTGCCGTGCAGCACGAGGACCGGCGCGCCCGAGGGTTCGCCGATCGTCATGTAATGCATCTTCATTTCGGGCAGGACCTCGCCGTTGTGAAAGCGATAGTCTTTCACGGTCCAGGTGCCCTCCTTGGGCATTGGATAATCGGCGGCGCGGGCGCCTGCGATCGACAGCGACATGGCCAACGCGAGCGAGAAATGACGGCAGAAGGTGTTGAGGCGCATTATTGGAATCCTCCTCCTCGGAATTGTCCCCGAGAGACCATGCCCAAACAAAGCGCCACAGCGTGCCGTCAATTCGCCCGAATGGCAACAGCACCGGCGGGATTTTGCAGGGTTGCGTATCGTATGCAGCGATGGTCAAGCGGTGCCAACCCCCTAACCTTCGCGGGAGCGCGGCGAGGCACCGCAGTGTGCCGCTGCCCGATAGAACCATACCTTCGCCCCTTCCGTCGCGACGATGTAACCGCAACGATGGCAATGACGGCGGCAATCTGGGTTGCGGCGAGCGGCACAAATCCAAATGCCGAACTCAAGGGACCGAGGTATGGGATCGCAAGTGTGGCGAGGGCGACCACAATCGTGGTCCACAGCAGCAGGCTGCTGGGCCTGCTGCGAAGAGCGGATTTTTGTGTTCGCAACACAAGCACAACAGCAAGTTCGGTCAGCACCGAGGTGACGAACCAAGAAGTTTGAAACGTGGCCTGGTCGGCGTGAAAGACCAGGAGCAGGACCGTAAACGTCAGCAGGTCGAAGACCGAGCTGATCAGCCCGAAGACGATCATGAAGCGCTGAATGTGCGTGATGCTCCAGCGCTGAGGCTGCGCGACGCGGTCTGGATCGACATTGTCGCTTGAAATCGTGATCGACGGCACGTCGGAAAGAAAATTGTTCAACAGGATCTGCTTGGCGGCCAGCGGCAGGAACGGAAGCAGCGGCGTCGCCAAGGCCATGCTCACCATGTTGCCGAAGTTCGCACTCGTGCTCATCGAGATGTATTTGAGCGTGTTGGCGAAGGTAGAAACAGCCGAAGCGCGCCCAGATGCGACGCGTCTTCGACGCTGTTGGGGCCGACCAGGCGGAGCTGTGCAGCGGCCCGCTGCGCCGAAAGACCACCCGGCCCCGATCCCAACGCCGCGCTTACCGCGGCAGCGTCGCGGGTCCAATAGGGGGAATCAAATTGCAAGATGTTTGAGATCCGGTTCATGCCAGGCCGGCGCGGCGGAATCCTTCCAAATAGTGATCGCGATCCGTGTCATGCCTGATCGGCATTTGGTTCGCTATCCAGGCAAGCGAAATATTGGGTTGTGCACGGCGCAACGCATCCAGGGCGGATGTTGCAATCTCCGTCTCACCCGCCATTCCGGCGGCAGCCGTGAGAACACGGTGCGCGCCCACGAAATCGGACCTTTGCCGAATACCCTCGCGGGAAAGCCGCATTGCCTCATCATAGTTGCGTCCAACGAATTGGGCGTAGGCGACACTACCACAATATATAGCAGAGAATGGATCGCGTGGACTGATCTTCAATGCGCGCCGTGCGGCGACGTCCCCCTCCTGCCAGCGACCACAATAGGATAGCGCCAGGCCGTAATAGCCCTGTGCGAGCGAGAAGTTCGGATTGAGCCGCAGAGCAAGCTCAAACTCGGCCAAAGAGTCGTCAAAGCGCCGTTCATGCAAATACACATGTCCTAAAGCCTGGTGCGCCCAGGGGTCCTCGCTGTCAGCCAGGATCGCCGTCAGCGCCGCACGCTCGGCGATCGGCCCCACCGTCGTCATATCCGACCAGCCCATATGGGCGCAGAAGGTATGGCTGGTGGCAAGAACTCCCAACGCCTGGCCATAGTTCGGATCGATGGCGATCGCTTTCTCCAGCAGAGCCTGCGCGACGATATTGTCCTGGCGAGTCACGCGCCAATAGTGCGACAGCCCCCGCATCACGAGGTCCCAGGCGTCCAGACTGTCAGGGGGCTTGCGCCGGCCACGGAAATTCTCCGCTGCGTAGAGCTGCGGTTCGATTGCGGCGACGATCGCCTCGGTGATCTCGTCCTGTACTGCGAAAACATCGGCGAGTTCGCGGTCGTAGCGTTCCGCCCAGATATGGCCGCCAGTGCTGACGCAATTGAGCTGCGCCGTGATGCGCACGCGATCGCCGCCTTTGCGCACGCTGCCTTCGATCACATAGTCGACTTCCAGTTCTTCCGCTATCTGCTTCATATGAATGGATTGGTCTTTGTAGATGAAAGAGGAATTGCGCGCGATCACAGAGAACCAGCGAAGCTTCGACAGCGCCGTAATGATGTCCTCGGTAATGCCGTCGGAAAAGTACTCCTGTTCGGGGTCGCCGCTCATGTTGACCAAGGGAAGCACCGCGATGGCGGGTCGCTCGGTCGGCGGCAATGGCAGTCTCGGCGATGCATTCGCGGACGGGATTTCGGCGTCATTTGCGGCTGACTGGGCCCGTTCGCTGACCGTCGCCACGCTGATCGGAGTGCTTTCGATCGATGCGATGAACTGGAACCCGCGGCCCCGGATTGTGCGGATATAGGTCTGTCGTTCACCGCTGTCGCCGAGTGCCCGGCGAGCGGACTTTATGCAGCTCGACACCGTCGCGTCGGAGACGAAGCGACCGTCCCACACATGCTCGATGATGATTTCCCGGGTCAGGACCTGGCCAACGCGCTCGACGAAAAAGCACAGAAGATCGAACACAAGGGGCTCGACATGGATCGCGCCTTCCTTTCCGCGCAGCGAATACTGATGCGTGTCGAGTTCAAACCGATCAAAGCGATACCGCATGAGATTGCTCCGGTGACAGCCATGATCCCCGGTCGGCGACTTCCGCAGGTTGACCCGACAATCTCCAACACACCTCCACGGTCTCTACAACATACACCCAAGCAGTTGAAGTCAGATCACCGATAGAAAGCCGGTCAAGCAGCCTCCGGGCACGCATTATTTTGACAGGAGAATTTGATGACAGAAACTTCAATCATGACCCGCGTAAGCAAAGATAGCCTGCTCAAGATCGCACTGACCGCGTTCGGTGTGATCTTCATGCTGATCTATCCAATGGGACTGATCTGGCCCTCGGGATGGGTCTGGCACAACGGGCACGGGGAATACTACCTGCAGATGATCTGCGGGGTCTACGCGGTGCTTGGCGTGTTTCTCATTGCGGCGGCGCGGGATCCGTCCGAGCATCGCAGCCTGATCTCGTTCACAATATGGTCGAGCGTTGCGCACGCGGCAATCATGGCAGCTCAAGCCATCCACGATGGCCACGAGTTCGGCCATCTCGTCGGCGACGTGCCGGCACTGCTGCTGGTCGCCGCGGTCCTTTGGAGCCTCATGCCCAACAGTCGTCTGGTGGTTTCGGCGGCATGACTTTTCGCCGGCGAGCGGCATGGGAGCCACGGTAAAATTGTGGCTCCCATGCGGCCAACTGCGATTCATCCCTGGACAAATTCCCGATCCACACAAGCGTCGTGCAACGCCGGCAACATCGGCAAATTGTTGTTGGCTTCACTTGTTCCAGTGAAGCCTTTATGAGACACCCTGACGGGACACTGAGAGAGCCCGCATGCGCCATATCGAACGGATCGTTGTCGACGAATGCGTTGGTCTCGATTCCCGCCTTGTGGACCAGCTCCGCCAGCGCTTGGGGCAAAGCCTGGGCGAGCGGAAAGCAGAGATTTTGTTGCTGGGTGCCGCGCATCCGGGCATTCCAGACATCGAGATCCTCGATAAATTGTTGGACGCCAAGTCGGTGCTGCTGACGGTAGATCGGGTGCTGCACAACCGCGCGCTCACACGTGGTTTCCGGTCGTTCGTTCACACGCCGGAATCCGGGCTGACCGACCGCCGCCTTGCGCACGTATCGGTGCCGGAGAAACATGCTCCTGTCGCCAATGGCGGCTTGCGCGACAACTATCATCATGTGTCGAGCCCTGATGCGCAAAGCATCAGGAGATGCACGTATGAATTTCTTTCGGAAAAGCAAATAAAGCAGTTTCGCACCAAGCGTCGCCGCATCCGCGCTCATTTCGGCTCACCCGACAATATCCTGGCAAGTGCGCTCACGATCGGGCAGCGGCGCACCGCACAAGGACTGATCGGTGGTTATGTCCTCAAAGTGGACGCGCGCGATGGCGTCAAAGCGCTCTTTCCCGCGAGCGAGAGCTATTTTTTCGATCCGTCCGGCAAGGAGCTACTGCAGGCAACGTGTTGGGCCCTGCTCCATCTGTTCGAGCTTCTGCTGCAGGATTATCCGGTGTCGCTCTACATTACCGACGGTGCCGCGCTAGCGCGCTGCCGGGCCTTGATTGAGGAACCAGCAGCAGCCACCACGGATATCGAGCGGACGGCCGCCCGTCTTCTCGCGGCCGTCGCGCGTCCCACTCCTATAGAGTGCACGAAGGGCCGTTTCTTCGACCGCTTGAACGACAGACTGGACCAGTTGACGCGGTTCACCAGCAACGAGCTGGTGCCGTTCGATATGCAGGACTTCGCGGCCGCATCGGCGGCGGACGAGCTTAGCGAGAGGAACCCTGTAGAAATCCCGTTCTGAAGAAATTGGGGTCTGTTCCCAGGAGACACACGTGGAGTTGCGTAGGGGCAGACCTTTCTTGTGTCCGCCCGCACTTTCGCGGCCTCCGAACGATCGGTTTCGTAGGGGCGGGTTTGAAACCCGCCCCTACGAAATCTGCACGTACGCGTTCTGTGGAAGCTCGTCGATGTGGCGGCGAATTCGGACGACGTCTTTTTCACCGCGAATGACATGGTCCACCCTATTGCTCCACGCCTACTTCTTCGTCTGGTCGAAATGCTTCAAGTCCGGCGGCGGCTGCCCTTTGCGGATCGGCATGATGGTGTCGTCGCCACTGAGGAAATAGACCTCTTTGCCGATGGTGACCCAGGTTTGTCCCTCGATGCAATTGTTCTCGCCCCACCAGACCGGCTGCTGCGAGCGCTGGTAGTTCTTCATGACGGTCCATGGCCGCGTCAGCGAGTTGTCGATCGTGGTCATTTCGTTGTGCAGGATGTTCGGCTTGTCCCTGTCGAGGAACAGGCGTTCCGTGATCACGCCGGTGTCGTCGTCCGCCATCGGCATGCCGCTCTGATCCCAGGTGCGTGGACCGCGCACATGCCGGGTTTCGATTTGCAATTCGTCGTAGCGGCCGTCGCCGTCCTTATCGATCCACTTGCCGATCGAGTAGCCCGGAAAGGTCGTGTCATCCTCCCCGATCTTGGGCCAGTTGCGCCCATCGGTGTAGATGCGGCGCGGCGCATAGTCGTTGCGGTCGAACAGAATGTGAGTGACGCCTGGCGAGATCAGAAACTCCATGAGGGCTATGCCTGACATCATCCGCGGCATCCCCGGCGGCCGGCAGGTATAGGCCAGGTCGAGGCCATGTCCGCCGATATCCTGATCCCTGATGCTGGCCTCGAAGCGAACCTGGTACTCGGGCTTGAGTGGAGCTTCCTGCTTGCGGATGGGCTTGGTCGGGTCATAGCGCGGCACGCCGCCGTCGGGCACCCTGGTCCATTGGCCCGACCACACAGGATACTTCGATTCGCCTTGCGCCTGCGCGCCTGAGACTGCGGCCATCAGCATCGCGGCGGCGGTAATCGCCGCGGCGGCGGCGACCGGAGCGATGGCGTTACGATCCAGCATGGCGTCCTCCCACAAGAATTGCGCGGTCTGTCACAGCCACTTTTTCCATTTAAACAGGTAATAAGGCAATGCGGCAAAAAAGATCATCAGGCCGATTGCGAACGGATATCCAAATACCCATTCGAGTTCCGGCATATGTTTGAAATTCATGCCGTAGATCGAGGCCACAAGCGTCGGTGGCATCAGCACCACGGCGGCGATCGAGAATATCTTGATGATGTTGTTCTGCTCGATCGAAACGACGCCCAGCAGGGCGTCGAGGACAAAGGTGATCTTGCTGGAGAGATAGGTGGCGTGGTCGGACAAGGATTGCACGTCCCGCTGCATGCCGCGCAACTGGGAGCGTATTTCTTTGGCCCAGCGCATGGCATCCGCCTCATTGGCAAGGTAGAGCAGCACGCGCCCGATCGACACCAGGCTCTCGCGTACCTTGGAGGTGAGATCGCCTTTGCGGCCGATGGCCTTGAGAATGTCCTGATTGCTGGCCCGCTTGTCGGCGTCGGGTTCAAATATGTCATGGGAGACTTGGTCCACCTCGGAGCCGATCCGCTCCAAAATGTCGGCGGCACGGTCGACGACGGCGTCGAGCAGGTCCATCAAGACGGTTTCGCCGGTCGCCCCCGCCGGGCAGGTCCGGCCCAGTTTGGCACCCACGATCAGGAACGGGCGCGGCTCGTCATAACGCACGGTGACCAGCCGATGGCCCGAGAGGATGAATGTCACCGGCGTGGTCTTCGGCGTCTGGGTGTCCGACTGGCACATCAGGGTTGCGGTCATATAACGCGCGCCGTTCTCGACATAGAGACGGCTCGTGACCTCGATCTCCTGCATTTCCTCGCGCGTCGGAACCGCGATCCCGAGGTGGCGCTCGAGCAATTTGTCTTCCGTCAATGTCGGGGTGACGAGATCGAACCAGATGGCGCTCTCCGGCACGGGTTTGCCTTCGCCAACCTCGACGCGTTCAAGTGAAGCACCCTGAGGAACATAGACTGACAGCATGAGTCCTCCTGGAGTCTTCCAGGCCCCGCGCACGTTCGCAATATATGAAGCTTAGGCTAAATGTGCATCGCCCGGTCAGGCCTTGATGGCCCAACCCAGGCGATTGTTGCAAGCAATTTGCGATGTTACCCGACAAAGACAAAGAAAAAACGACAGGCGTCTCGTGCGACGCCCGTGTGATGCGAATTGTAGCAATTAAATGAGCAATTCAGCTGGAGCAATTCGATTGGAGCGCCCAACCCGTAGCGCAGTCGATTGGCAGATACCGGGCTCAGCCCCGCAAGGTAACGCGCCCATGCTCATCGCTAGCTGCGACGCGCGCGCGTGCATGGTTCTTCGTCTCTGGCCGGTAGCGCAAAGCCGCCGCCACTGCCGAGATCCCGATCTTGCCGTAGCGGCGATCGAGGCTTTGTTCCGCACGATCCCGGTCGGGATTGGCACTATTAAGGGTGGTCATGGCAGCCTCCGTTGAACTGGCGAGCATGGCGGCTTATGGTAAAATAATAGTTAACGAGCGCCGTTTGGGTCTATCGGAGGGTTCGCGGGAGCGAGCGAATGGGTTACAATTCAGCGCAATGGGGAACTTTTTCCAGGTTTGAGCGTCGGGTGTGCGGCATTCTTGCCACAGTCTGGGGACACAATTTGTGGGTCCGCCAGTAATTGCTGGAATTGTTTGCGAGATGTGCGCTATCAAGGTGCCGGGATGAATCAGGGTGGCGAGTCGGACGACTAGCGGAATACTGGTGAAATGTTAATGAGGCCGCGCCGAAGGCGGGCGAGAGGGTCGGTTATGGCGAGAGTTGGAAGTGTGATTTTTGGCTGCGCGATGATGCTGCTGTCGGGGCTGGGAGGCTGCATGCAAGCCACTCTTGAGCCGGCGACCCAGGCGTCGTTTACGTCGCGCGACAAGAAACTCCTGGCGGATCCGCCTTATGCCCAGGCCCAGATTCCTCAAGACTACCAGCGTCACATTGTACAATATCACCGCTCCGAAGCCCCGGGTTCGATCGTGGTCGATACGGATGCGCGCTATCTCTATTACGTATTGCCCGACCAAAAGGCCATCCGCTATGGCGTGACGGTGGGTGAAGAAGCTTTGTCCTTCTACGGCATTGCCAAGGTTGGCCGCAAAGAAGAATGGCCTTCCTGGACCCCTACAGCCGATATCAAGAGGCGCTTGGAGAACATTCCCAATTTCGTCGAGGGCGGGCCGCATAATCCGCTCGGTGCCCGCGGCATTTATCTCTTCCAGGGCTCAAGGGACACTTTGTTCCGCATTCACGGCACCAACCAGCCGGAATATATCGGACAGGCCATATCTTCAGGCTGCATCCGCATGACCAACGAAGACGTGATCGACCTGTACGGCCGCGTAAAGATGGGCGCGTTCGTGATCGTGCTCGCGCCAAATTCAGGATTCCCACGTCTTGCCTCCAGCAGCAGGTAGCTTGCGAGCTGTCGATTCGATCAAGAAAAGCGCCGGGCATTTGCCCGGCGTTTTTTGTTTGTGGGAGACTTTTGGAAATCGGCCGTAGGGCGCAATAGCTGCAAGGGCGCGTCACTGCCCTATCAACTTGCTCAAGTATCCGGTCGCGCCCTTGGGGCGTATTGCGCCAAATTCGAGTTCGCGGCGCAATACGCATCGCCGCTTGCGCCAAGAAGGCGCGCGGCATCGCTAATTGCGCCCTACTGGGGTGCCACATGCCGTTCGCGTCGCGCCCAATCGAGGGTACGGTCAAGGGCACGTGTCAGGCAGTCAAAAAGTTCGTCGATTTCCGATGGCGAAATGATCAGCGGCGGGCAGATCGAAACGACATCTCCCGCCAGAAACCGCACGATCAGCCCTTCCTCCTCGGCGAAAGCGACCGCGCGTGGCGCCACGCCAGCCTTGGCAACGAAGGACCGCTTACTGGATTTGTCGGCCACGAGTTCGAGGCCGCCCACGAGCCCAAGACCGCGCGCTTCCCCGACCAGCGGATGCTCACCGAGCGCCGCCAGGCGCCTTTGAAAATGTGGGGCCTTGCCGGCAACCGCGGCGGCTATGCGATCACGCCGATAGATTTCGATGACCTTGAGCGCCACGGCGGCTGCCACCGGATGGCCCGAATAGGTAAAACCGTGGCCGAAGGTTCCAATCTTGCGGCTCTGCGTGAGCAGTGCCTCATACATCACTTCCGGTACCGTTACGGCCGCCATCGGCACATAGGCGGAGGTGAGCGCCTTGGCGAGCGAGACCGAATGCGGCGCAAAGCCCAATGCCTCGCAACCGAAATCGGTTCCCAACCGCCCGAAACCGCAAATCACCTCGTCAGAGATCATATAGACATCGTAACGGCGGCAGACCTCGTTGATTTTTCCGAAATAGGTTTTTGGCGGAACGATCACGCCGCCCGCCCCCATCACGGGTTCGGCAATAAAGGCTGCGACCGTTTCGGGGCCTTCGCGCAGGATGAGTGATTCGAGATCACTCGCGAGCCGCGTAGCAAAATCCTCCTCTGTCTCGCCCGCGTGCGCGAAGCGGTAGTGGTGCGGGCACCCCGTGTGCAGGATGCCGGCGATCGGGACATCGAAATCGATCTGATTGCCCGGCAGGCCGGTGAGCGAAGCCGCCGCGATGGTGACACCGTGGTAGGCCTTCTGCCGGCTGATGATCTTCTTCTTCCGCGGCCGCCCAAGCCCGTTGTTCATGTACCAGACCAGCTTGACCTGGCTGTCATTGGCCTCGGAGCCGGAATTGCAGAAGAACACTTTGGAGGTCGCAACCGGCGCCATTTCCTTGAGCTTCTCGGCCAGTTCGATGGCCCCATCGTGGCTCTTGCCGGAAAACAGATGCGCAAACGAAAGCCGGCGCATCTGCCGCGTCGCTGCCTCGATGAGTTCCTCGTTGCCGTGACCGAGCGCCGTGCACCAGAGCCCCGCCATGCCGTCGATATAGGCCTTGCCCTTGGTGTCGTAGATGAACACCCCTTGCGCGCGATCGATGACAAGCGGTCCGTTCTCGCGAAAGGCCGCAAGATTTGTGTAGGGATGGACGAGCGTCTCGATATCGCGCGTCGCGACGTTGCTGAGCGGGGGCATGGTACTTTCCTAATGCGGCAGCCAGCGTGCGTCGAATGATTCGACTTCGGTCTCTTTGGGTCGCGGCCGGGGCAAGGGCACTCCGCCTCCCGACACGGAGGCTGTCGTTGCTGGCGAAGAGGTTACAGCAGCGGCCACTGGCGCTGCGGGTTCTGCGTCTTTGATAGCCCAATTGCAAATCCGAGGCCCCAAGCGCCGCATCATGTCCACATGCACATGGTCTTCGTGGTAACCGTCGGAACCGGGACCGAGCACCGTCGTAAAACGCGCGCACGCGCTTTTTTTCATACCCTCGCGAAAGCTGCGTAGCACCTGGGAATCAAAAAGCTTCACGCTCCTGCCGTCTGCGAGCTTCACCGATCTGACATCGAGCGCATTGGCGTGGCCGTGCTCGGAAACCGGGGCACCCGCCACATTGTTGCGTGGACGACAATTGAACGACGCATAATTGTCGATGCTGCGCAGCGGTGAACCCATTTCGCGCACAATACTCGTCACGTCATCTCGCACCCAGCGCGCAAGCGATTCTGCCATGGTGCATCCCATTGTGGCCGGCGGCGTGACCGCAACAAGGCTATTGTCCTTCAGCACGATCGCCTCGATCCGCACGACATCCGGGACTTCACATCCATCGCTCTCGATCGGGGGCAGCGTGGATGCGATGGCGATCTCCTTGGTCAGGCGGCCGAGGCATGCAGCAGCCGGCGCAGTGGGAGCAGCCTCCTTGACGGCAGTTGCCGGCGCAGCCTCCTTGACAGCAGCTGCCGGCGGAAGGCCTGAGAGCATCGGCGCCGGCCGCGGGCGCGGCAATGGAATGGGCTCGGCAGCCGCGACCGTCGGCACCGCGATCATGAGCAGGGCTAGGATGAGTCTCACGTATCGTTGTGCCTGTTAGTCGCTTTGAACTGGGCCGGCCGGAAGGCGACGTGATTCTTCTACCACCAATGCGGGGTTGGCCAAAGTACGATGGGGGCCGGACCTTGTAGCGTGGGTAAAAGCGCCTGGCACAATGTGCGATTATGAAACGGCCCTTCGTGGCGCTTTTGCCCACGCGGCAGCGGACAGGCGCGCGCCCAAACGCGTGGGCAAAATCGCCGATGCGCCGTGCCCACTACCGACCTCGCGGCATGCGATTTTGCCCACCCTACAATCCGAGTGCACATCGTGTTACAGGGTATCCGACGGAGGATGACATGGCCGCACCAGCTCACGCCCAATCAGGAGACCTGACGGCCGGCGAGTTCCTGAAGTTTCTGAAATTCCGGCCAAACGAGGAACGCTGGCAGCTTGTCGAGGGTGTCGCCATGATGATGAGCCCGCCCACCTATGTACACCAGGTCATTGCGTTCAACCTGAACTATCTCCTTTTGGGGGCGTTTGAGCGCAAAGATCTCGACCTGCTCGCCGTCAGCGATGCTGGCGTGCGCATGCGAAGCATGCCGGATTACCTGCCGCGACCGGATGTCGTCGTCGTCCCAGGGATTGCCGAATACCGAAGCTACGCCGAGCGTTTCCTCCTCGTTGCTGAAGTACTTTCTCCTTCAAACACGAAAAGCCTGATCGCCCGAAAGCTGCGTTTCTATAAGAGTCACGTCCATAACCTCTACTGCCTTATCATCGATAGTCGACGGACAAGGATTGAAGTTCACGCTCGCGCCAATGACTGGAAGCCCCTTCTCCTCGAAAGTCCTTCGGATGCTCTCGAATTGCCGGAATTCGGATTGCGCTGCGCCGTTGGCGATCTCTATCGCCGCACTCCGCTTGATCCAGCAGGATCGACGAGAAAGGGCCGGCCGCGGTCGCCTTGACGGGGGGTGTCGAGAGCAGGATTTTGCACCGTGGCACACGAGAATAAGTCAGAATACGAGATGCAAATCATGCTGAGTACCGCTCTCATCAACGCGACCTGGATCCTGGCCACGTCATAACGTGCGGGTCACTTTGCTCAAGTACGGTGGATTGTCCGGATCGATGCCGCGCCGGCGCGCAATGAGTTCGATGGCACGATACGTCGGCACCAGCATGAGAACCGGATCGCAAACCGGGTGACCGTCGCCGATCCAAGGCAGCGTTCCCGCCGTCCCCCCAGCCGTGAACACCCCAGCGTCGCCCAAGTCACGGACGAGTTCATCGACGGCGGCGGCGGCCTGGTCGTTCTGTCGCAGCACCAGGACGGGCGTTGCTTGCGAGACTGATGCGCGTGGTCCGTGCCTAAGCTCAGCGGCGCTGTAACCGAGCGCCGGAACCTGCAGGATTTCACTCACTTTGAGCGCGATCTCGCGGGCGCACCCGAGGCCGTATCCGCGTCCCACCACAAAGGCTGCCGGCGCGCCCGCTACACTGTCGGCCCAGTTCGACCAGTCGCACGTAAGCACGGCAGACAGGCGGACCGGCATGTTGTTGAGACAGCTGTTGAGATCTTCGTCGCCGGCCAGCCCGGCCACCAGCCGCGCCCCGGCGATCATCGACAGCACCACCGACTTGGTCGCCGCGACGGATTGTTCTATTCCCGCGCCGATCGGCAGGACCAATTCGGATGCGGCGGCTGCGGGCGAGTTTTCATCATTGACGATGGCAAGCGTCAGCGCACCAGACTCGCGCGCGACTTGCGTGGCGGTGACGATATCGGGACTGCGCCCGGACTGCGATATGACGACGAACAGGGCACCACGCATGTCCGGAGGCCGCTGGTAGGCCGTGACGACCGAAGGTGCGGAGGCCGATGCCAGCAGGCCAAGCCGCACTTCGAACAGGTAGCGCAGATAAACGCCGGCATGACCGGAACTGCCTCGCCCGCAAAAGACAACGATGCGCGGCTTGGCCTCGCCGATCCGTTCGGCGATAGCGGTAAACACATCGTGTCGCGCAAGAAGCCGCGCGGCCGCCGTCGGGATTTCGGCGATCTCGCGGGCCATGGCGCTTGCGCTTTGGGGTTCAGCCATCGTCGCGCTTGGACGCATTGATGGCGGATCGCAGATTGCCGCCGTGGCGCTTGAGAAGTTGCGTGGCTTCGCCGTGGGCCAGGCCAAGACCCAGCAGCACGGCCGTCTTCACGTCCCCATCGGCCTGTTCGATGTAGCGCGCCGCGCCGCTTTCAGGACAGCGAGCGATTTCGCTGACCATCGCTTTTGCGCGCCGGCGCAATTTCTCATTCCGCGCGCGCATGTCCACCATCAGTCCGCGATAGACGCGACCCATCCTGACCATGACCGCGGTCGAGAGCAGGTTGAGCACAATCTTTTGCGCGGTGCCCGCCTTCATGCGGGTGGAACCGGCGATCACCTCGCTTCCAGTGTCAGCCAGGATGCGGTGACGCGCGACATCAAACAGCGGGGCGTCCGGATTGTTGGCGACGGCGATTGTCACCGCACCCGCCGCATCGGCTGCGCGCAAGGCGCCGATTGTGAAGGGAGTTGTGCCGCTTGCCGCCAATCCGATCACCACATCATGGGCAGCGATGTTCGCATCCGCCATGGCGCGCGCGCCGGCGGCCTCGTCGTCCTCGGCTTGTTCGGCACTCTTGAGGAGAGCGCCAAGTCCACCCGCGATGGCAAACACAAGTCGGTCGGCAGGCCAGTTATATGTCGGCGGCAGTTCGGTTCCGTCCTGCACTCCGATGCGCCCAGACGTGCCGGCGCCGGTGTAAACGATCCGCCCGCCTTGCTGCAGCGCCGGGACGGCGTCCTCGACGGCCGCAGCGATCGCGGGCAGCGCGCCGCGAACCGCGGCGGCTGCCGCAAGCTGGCCCTCGTACATGGCCGCGATCATCTCGGCTACGGACCAAGAATCGAGTTCGACGTAGCGTGGACTGATTTGCTCTGTGCGCATGAGGCTACCTTCCTTTCAACACAGCACGCCGGGCGAGATGCAAGGCGCCATCCACGGCGTCGCCCTCGACCGCAACCAGCCGCCGCTGCACATCTGGCGCCAGCCACTGCCGCATCGAAGATGCGAGCCCGCCCAGCAGGGCGATGCGCGGGGCGCCGCATTCCGACAGTCGGCGGATGAGTTCGTCGATCTGCTCTGCGGCGTCCCGAACAATGCGCCGCGCGATCTGATCTCCATCATCCGCATGACGCATGACCAAGGGGGCGAAGGTCGCGTAATCCGTTGCTGTTGCGCGATCCGTCCAGGCAACGGCCTCAAATGGATCGCCGCGAAAGCGTGTCATCACGTCGCGCGTGAAACCTGTGTTGATGACGCGCTCGTCATGGGCCCGCAGCGCCAGGCGGATTGCATGAAGTCCGAGATCCGCCCCGCTGCCTTCATCCGATATCGGAAAGCCATAGCCGCCGACCCTTATCTCGCGCCCCCCGACCACCGCAAAACCGATGCTGCCGGTTCCGACGATGATGATACCGCCGTCGCGGGCTCCATGTGCGCCGATGCAGGCGATCGTTGCGTCATGGGCGTAAACAACGGAATGGAAAGGATGCGAATGCCGCGCGAGTGCCTCGCGTGAACCTTTGCGGCCCATCCCGGCAAGTCCGACGGCAGCATGCACGGAGCTAAGCGCGCCGGAGTCAAACCCGCTTTCTTCGAGGGCGCCGCGGCAGGCCTTTTCTACCTCGGCAAGCGCGCACTCGACCCCTATGCGAAGCGTCGCCGGGCCAGCAATGCCGGTCCCGAGCAAGCGTCCCTCTGCGTTTTCGAGGCGTGCACGGCAGCCCGTGCCGCCGCCATCGACGCCGACGAACAGCGGGCCAGATGGTAAAGCCGCATTCATTCTGCGACCCGCCGGATATCCGCCCCGCACTGCACCAGTTTACGGTCGAGCGCCTCGTACCCGCGATCGAGATGGTAGACGCGGTTGACGGTTGTTTCGCCTTCGGCAACCAGAGCAGCAAGAACCAGGCTTACCGACGCACGCAAGTCGGTGGCCATGACTTGCGCGCCATGCAGCTGCTTGACGCCGCGCACGAGTGCCCGCGAGCCTTGCAGCGAGATGTTGGCGCCGAGCCGTCCAAGCTCGGGAACGTGCATGAATCGGCTCTCGAATACCGTCTCGCGGATAGTCGATCCGCCTGATGCGACGGTCATCAAGGCCATGAACTGCGCCTGCAGGTCCGTGGGAAATCCAGGATACGGTTCCGTCGCGATGTCGATGGCCTCCAAGGGTCCGGAGCGGACAACCATCAGGCCCCTATCGGTTGGCCAGATTCGGGCGCCGGCGCTTTCCAAGACTGCACCGACCGAAGCCAGATGCTCCAGATGGGCTCCGAGAATCTCGAGATGCCCGCCAGTGATCGCGGCGGCGATGGCGTAGGTCCCGGCCTCGATGCGGTCGGTGATCAGTTCGTGACGTGCATGGCGGAGGGCATCGACTCCCTGCACCAGAATCCGATGCGTCCCGACACCCTGGATGCGCGCGCCCATCTCGGTCAGGCACAGCGCGAGGTCGCAGACTTCCGGCTCGCGTGACCCGTTGAGAATCTCGGTTTCACCGCGTGCGAGAACCGACGCCATCAAGGCCGTCTCGGTCGCGCCCACGGATGGCGAGGACAGCACGACGCGGCCGCCGCGCAGTCCGTCGCCATTGGTCCGCGCATGAACGTAACCGGACTCCATGCCGACGTCCGCGCCAAGCGCTTCCAGTGCCTTGAGATGAAGGTCGATCGGCCGCGCGCCGATCGCGCAGCCGCCCGGCATGGATACGCGGGCAGAACCGAAGCGGACCAACAGCGGCGCAAGGACCAGAATGCTGGCTCGCATGCGGCGCACCATGTCGTAGGGTGCGAGCGCGGTGCGGGCTCCGGAGGCGTCCAACACGAGCAAGCGGCCAGGACCGCGCGACGCAACCACGCCGATCTCCCGCATCAGGGCGAGCATGGTGTCGACGTCGGTCACATCGGGAACATTCGTGAGTTCCAGCCGTTCGGCGCTCAGCAACGCAGCGGCAATTTGAGGCAGGGCCGCGTTCTTGGCCCCGCAAACCTGAACCGAGCCTTCAATGCGTTTGCCGCCACGAATGACCAACCTGTCCATGCTGCTTCTCTGTGGCCCGTTCTCTGCGGCCTGGAATGTGATGCGCAAAAGCGGACAAAAGCTTCGCGTCCGGTCAAAATGGGGCCAGCCGGGACGCGCTCGCTGATGCCCTGGGTTTTCGGCATCCATTAACTTAGATTGGATGTGTTGCACGACTAATCCAGCCCCACGGACACCTAATGAGCCCGGGTCGAAACAATCCTCTGATGGCCAACGGGCACGCGGTCCTGGCGGACCGTATTTTTGACGGTCATCGCTGGCACGCCGAAGCCGCCGTGCTGATCCGAGAGGGGCGCATCGTGGGACTTCGGCCCTGGGGTGAGGTTCCACCCGATTGGTCGCAGGTGCGGATTTTGGCCGGCGCCTTCCTGGCTCCGGGTTTCATCGATCTGCAGGTCAACGGGGGCGGCGGTGTCCTGCTCAATGATCAACCGACCCCCGATGGCATGCGCGCCATTGCGCGCGCGCACCGTCGCTACGGCACCACGGGATGCCTGCCCACCCTGATCACAGATACGCGCGCGCAGGTGCGGGCCGCCGTGGCGGCGGCTCGTGCGATCGCCGGCCAGGATGGGGTCCTCGGCCTGCACCTGGAGGGGCCCTTCATCAGCCCGCGACGTCCGGGTGTCCATCGGCCTGACAGGGTCGTGCAACCGGGTGCCGGCGACCTGGAGGAATTGTCTGAACTGGCCGGTGCCGGCAGGTCATTGGTCACACTGGCACCGGAGTGTGTCCCAGCGGGTTTCGTCCGCGCGTTGGCGTCTTGCGGAGTGCGGATTTCGATCGGGCACAGCGAGGCGTCCGCGGCGATTGTGAAGCAGGCGGTCGACGATGGTGCTACCGGCGTGACCCACCTGTTCAACGCCATGCCGCCGCTGAGTGCCCGTACGCCAGGTATCATCGGCGCGGCGCTGACGGATGAGCGGCTGACGGCGGGCCTTATCGTCGACGGAATCCATGTCGATCCGGTTTCAATCCGGATCGCGTTTGCAGCAAAAGGCGCCGAGCGAATTGCCCTTGTCACCGATGCCATGCCGACCGTCGGGTCGTCGCTGGATCGCTTCGAATTGGTAGGACGGACAATCAATCTGGCCGACGGACGGCTCACCACACAGGAGGGCGTCCTGGCAGGTGCCCATTTGGACATGGCCTCGGCGGTGCGCAATGCGGTCACGCTGGCCGAACTCCCCCTGGAAGACGCGCTCCGTGCCGCGTCGCTAACGCCTGCGCGATTTCTCGGGCTCGACGCAGAACGGGGCGCGCTGGTTGCAGGCGCGCGCGCCGATATGGTTGCACTGACCAAGGAGCTGAGCGTTATCGAGACCTGGATCGGCGGCAGTACCGATGCGGACCAAGAATCTGGACGCTGAGGTCACGTCTTGGCCAAAACGAATCCAACCCTTTTGAATACTGCGATGCGGCATTTGGCCAAGGTAGAGTATTGTAGTGATCCGTCTGCCGGCATACTGAAGCCCGATATTCAAGGCGGCGAATGCCAATACGAGCGACTTTGGATTCCTGATGATTCGAAACGCAACGCCCGATGACCTCGGGGCCATTACGGACATCTATAACGAGGCAATCCTGGAAGGCGGATTTTCCGGCTATCTGGAGCCCTTGGCCGTTGAGAACCGACGCGCCTGGCTCTTGGCCCATCTGGACCCATTTGCCGTGTTGGTAACAACCGTCGACGGAGCGGTGGTCGGTTACGTCGCTCTCTCTCCGTATCGAGGAGGTCGCGGCGCATTCCGCGAAACATGCGAAATCAGCTATTATTTTGCCAGCCAGCATCGAGGTCGCGGCCTCGGAAAGGAAGCGATCCGCTACGCCATTGAACAAGCCAGACATTCGGGGTTTCGTATAATGGTCGCCATGATCCTTGCCAACAACCAGCGGAGCGTCGACATGCTGCTGCGCTTTGGATTTGCCGTATCGGGCCGCATTCCGAATGGCGCCAAGATCAATGGGAGTTATGTCGATCATCTCTACGTCTCCCGAGACATCTCGCCGGAGACCAGAGCGCACGAGACCTGAGCCCATGACCGCACTCGACCAGCTTGAACCGATCGAGACTGCGAGCAAGGATGAACTCGCAGCTCTCCAGCTTAGGCGGCTTAAAGATACACTCCGGCTCGCCCACGATCGCGTGCCGCACTATCGGAAAAAGTTCGACACTGCCGGCGTGCATCCGGACGATCTCAAGGCACCTTCCGACATCGCGAAATTTCCGTTCACGATAAAAGACGATCTACGAGAAAATTATCCGTTCGGCATGTTCGCAGTGCCGATGCAGGATATCGTGCGCGTTCATGCATCGAGCGGCACGACCGGCAAGCCCACGGTCGTCGGCTATACCCGAAGCGACATCGAAACCTGGTCGCGGATCATGGCGCGCTCAATACGGGCAGCGGGCGGGCGTTCCAGCGACAAGATTCACGTCGCCTATGGGTACGGACTCTTCACAGGAGGTCTTGGCGCCCACTACGGCGGAGAATTTCTCGGCGCGACCGTCATTCCGGTCGGCGGCGGTTTTACCGAACGGCAGGTCCAGCTCATCACCGACTTCCAGCCCGACATCATCATGGTAACGCCGTCCTACATGATGGCGATTGCCGACGAGTTCGAGCGCCAAGGCTTAAAACCCTCCGACTGCAGCCTGCGTATCGGCATCTTCGGGGCGGAGCCCTGGACCGATAGCCTGCGCGCCGAAATCGAACGCCGCATGGGCATCCATGCACTCGACCTCTACGGCCTCTCGGAAGTCATCGGCCCCGGCGTCGCGGCCGAATGTATCGAAACCAAAGATGGCTTGACGATCTGGGAGGACCATTTTTACCCTGAGATCATCGACCCCGAGACCGGCAACGTGCTGCCGGACGGGGAAACTGGCGAACTCGTCATCACGTCGCTCACCAAGGAAGGCATGCCGGTCATCCGCTATCGCACCCGCGATCTCACGCGGCTCCTGCCCGGGACAGCCCGCACCATGCGCCGCATAGCGCGCATCAAAGGGCGCAGCGACGACATGTTGATCATCCGCGGCGTCAATGTATTTCCCTCGCAGATCGAAGCCGTGCTGATGCGCGACGAACAGCTTGCGCCCCACTATGTTCTGGAAATTCGCCGCGAGGGAGCGCTCGATACACTTGAGGTTCTGGTCGAAAGCCGGCCGACGCTCACCTTGACGGCGGACGAGAATGCCGCGCTGGCGCGCCGCGCCGAACAATTGATCAAGGGATTTGTCGGCGTCACCGCGACGGTACGCGTCGTCGCGCCCGGCACCATCGAACGCTCGCAAGGCAAGGCCAAGCGGGTCATCGACCGGCGGCCCAAGAGTTAGAATGGTTAGTGATGACTAACGACGCCAACGCCGATGCCCTCCACGCCGCCGGCCTTTCGCAGGCTGATGTCGCGCGGTGGCAGGCCGCCGCGCAATCCACGACAGCGGACTATGCCGAAGACTGTCACCGGTACTCGGCATTCTGGGCCCGCTCGAACGATCTCCTCGAACGCCTTCCCGCAAAGCCCAAGCGCAACGCGGCGGAAACCGCCGCCGCGCATGCGATCCTCACCGCGGCGCGCGACCATCGCGAGCGATTTCTCGCCGCCCATGTGGACATGGTCTATGACAGGCTCACGAACAATCGCACGCGCTTTCTTCGCGTCGAACAGCTCGTGACCGACGCGGCGAAACTCGTTCCGGGCCTCACGCCGACACAATCGCAGCTCGCCAAGGAGGGCGATTTGCGCCAGCACGACAAGGAGGGCATCGAGACCGACCAGGGCATTTTTCTGAGCCACGTGCTCGCCGGCGAACAGGCCGGCACACATCTCTGCCACGCCATGCTGCTGCCGCGCCCCGAATCCATCGGCCTCCTGGCCAAGCTTGCGACCGACGGAAGCCTTGATCTCGGTGCCACGAGCTTGCAACGCCAAGGCAAGGCGATCGTCGTCACGGCCGGCAACCCGCGCTTTCTCAATGCCGAAGACGAGCAGACGCTCGACGTCATGGAGGTTTCGGTCGATCTCGCCACACTCGATTCCCATTCCGACATCGCGGTTCTGCGCGGCGGGAAACTCGATCATCCGAAATATCGCGGGCGCCACGTCTTCGGCAGCGGCATCAATCTGACCCACCTGTACCGAGGAAAAATATCGTATCTGTGGTTCCTGCGGCGCGACCTCGGCTTCGTGCACAAAATGTTGCGCGGCGTCGCGCGCCCCGAATCGGTGCCCGACGACACCCATGGCCATGGCATCGAAAAACCATGGATTGCAGCGGTCGACGGATTTGCGATCGGCGGCCATTGCCAGACCCTGCTGACCGTCGACTATGTGCTCGCAGCCGATGATGCGTTCCTCACGCTGCCGGCGCGCAAGGAAGGGATCATACCGGGATTTTCAAACTTGCGGCTGCCGCGCTTCACCGGCGATCGCCTCGCGCGCCAATTGATCCAGTATGAGCGCAAACTGGTGTGTGACAGTCCCGAGGGCCGGCTCATCTGTGACGAGATTGCAAGCGCCAGCCGGATGGACGAGGCCATCACACGTGTCGTCGACGGCTTGACCAATGCAGGCGCAGTCAGCGCCGTCGGCAATCGCCGCGCCTTTCGCATCGCGCAGGAGCCGCTCGACCTCTTCCGCCGTTACGCCGCCGCCTATGCGCGCGACCAGGCCTATTGTGTCTTCAGTCCCGCGCTCATCGCCAATCTGGAACGGAACTGGGACGCGCAAAACCGGAAGGCGTGACGGCGGCATGAACCATTTCGACGTCGTCGTCTGCGGGCTCGGAGTCATGGGGTGCGCCGCACTCCATGAACTTGCCCGACGCGGGCAGCGCGTGCTTGGAATTGAACGATTCACACCTGGCCATGACCGCGGCTCCTCGCACGGTTCAACACGCATCATAAGGCTTTCTTATTTCGAGCATCCCTCCTACGTGCCGCTGGTGCGCCGCGCTTACGCGCTCTGGCAGGAACTCGAACAGGCAAGTGGTCAGCAACTGCTTTACGTGACAGGTGTTGCCGAGATGGGCCCGCCCGACGGCACTCTGGTAGCCGGAACGCTCGCGGCGGCGCGCCAGCACGAGCTTCGTCACGAGGTCCTGTCAGATTCCGAATTGATGCACCGGTACCCGGCATTCCGGCTGCCAGCGAACTTTGTTGGCGTAGTGCAGCCGGACGGCGGATACCTTGCAGCCGAGCGCTCGGTCGAGGCGCTCATGACACAAGCCCGGCGCGCCGGCGCATCGGTGCGCACAGGCGAGACCATAAAGGCAATCGAGCCGCATCCGGGCCAAGTGCGGATCGTTACAGATAGCGGCGTGGTGGAGGCCGGCACTGTCATCGTTGCGGCCGGTGCTTGGCTCAATTCGCTGCTGCCCGATGTGACATTGCCGCTGCGCGTGACGCGCCAGGTGATGGCGTGGTTCACGCCCATCGACCCGGCGCCATTTGCGCCCGGACACTTTCCGGTCTTTCTCATCGAGAGCCGGCACGGCATGCACTATGGGTTTCCGCCCTTCGGCAACGGCGCCGTAAAGGTGGCCAAGCATCATCATGCCAACCAGACCGTCGACCCCGAAAACTACGACCGCACGTTCAATTCCGATGACGAGAAACTGATCCGCGCGGCCGTTGCCGACCACCTGCCGTCGGCGAACGGACAAATTCTCAACGCCCAGACCTGCCTCTACACCGTCACACCCGACGGCGATTTCATCATCGACCGAGTGCCTGAGTTTCCGCAGGTGATCGTGGCGTCGCCGTGCTCCGGCCATGGCTTCAAATTCGCGCCCGCGATCGGCGAGATCCTTGCCGATCTTGCGACGGTCGGATCGACGCGCCATGACATAAGCCGGTTTTCACTCAAGCGGTTTTGTCGGAGCGATTAGTCGTGTGAGTCGATGACCTGTCGGCACGCTCGGTCTGCTCCCTCTCCCCTTCGGGGAGAGGGCTGGGGTGAGGGGGGCCAGAGGTCGCGACCTGTCCAACTTCGGTAATTCATCACCTTGGTGGAAATCAAATAAATCCGACTTCCAGTGATTCGGATCGTGGCGTGAGGTGCAGGAATCAGCCCGGATTGTACCCTTTGAACCCCCTCACCCCAGCCCTCTCCCCAGAGGGGAGAGGGAGTCACACCGAGTTCGCTTCAAGGCCCTCGAATCACATCTTAAATGGCGCCCCCCTCACCTCTGCTCCGGCGCAAAGGCCCGGGCGTAGCGATCCGCAATCTCCCGCGGCGTCGAGGCGATCAGCGCCACGACCTTGTCGACCTCCTCCCCGGAAACGAGAGCGAACTCCTGCTTGGCCCTTTCGGCATCTGCGAGAAATTCCTGGTCCTTGCCCAAGGCCGCAAAGGCCGCACGCAGCATTAAGGCGCGCTCCGGCGGCATGGCGGGCGGCGCGATGACGGGACGTGCAGCAAGTTTCTGCGTGAAATGCAATTCCAGCACCTTGCGGTCGGCGTCGCTCTTGACGAAATCGAGCGCCGACGGCAGGTCGCCAAGCTCCGGTTCACGTTTCAAAGCGGCTTGCAGCAGCGCCGTGACTTTCTTTTCCGGCACCCAAGTGGGACGCACCGATTTGATGCTCGACCATGACCAGTCCGCGATGCCGTGCACCTCGCCGCGTTCCATGGCGAGCGCGATCTGCGCCGTGCTGTTATAGCCGTTGACGATCTTGAACTTGGTGCCGATCACGGCATTGAGCAGTCTTGGCGTAGTCTCCGGATCAACCCCGGGGACGCCGCCGACGATCAATTCCTTTTCGAACAAATCCTTGGCCATGCGGTGCGGCGCCCAGGCATTCCATACGAGGACGACCGCGGTTTCGCTGTTGAGGCTGGCAAGCCAATTGAACTTGTCGATCGCAAAGCGCGTGCCGCCGGGATTGGTCAGCCTGGATAACAGCATGCCGCGCTGGATGAGCGCGATCATCGTTCCGTCCCGTGGCGCTGTGCTGAAAATGTGGTTGGTGGCCGCAATGCCGCCCGCCGCCGGCATGTTCTGCACCACGACGGTGGGATGGCCCGGGATGTGCTTGCCAAGGTGCCGCGCGGCCAGCCGGGCCTGCAGGTCGTAGCCGCCCCCCACCCCTGAACCCACGATAAAGGTGATCGTCTTGCCCGCGTAGAATTCTTGGGCCAAGGCCAATGGAGCCGATTGGGAAAGCAAGAGGCCCGTCCCGAGCCAAACTGACGCACAAATTTTCTTCACGGCGACGCCTCCCTGGGACGGACTTTGCCGTATCCTTATACTGAGGAAGCGTATCGGCTCCGCCCGGTCCGTGCCAGAGGGGCCCGAGGAGCGGAGCTGACGAACCGGGGCAATCACATGTTCGGATTAATGCAGGACTGGCCGCTCCTATGCCATCGCGTCATCGACCATGCGGCCGTCAATCACGCCGGCCGCCGCATCGTGTCGCGCTCGGTCGAGGGCCCATTGCACACCACGACCTACGCGGCCATCCGGACGCGCGCGCTCAAAGTCGCCAAACGGCTCGATCGCGATGGTATCCGGCCGGGTGACCGGGTCGCGACGCTGGCCTGGAACACATGGCGGCACATGGAGGCCTGGTACGGCATCCTCGGCATCGGCGGCATCTATCACACGGTCAATCCGCGGCTATTCCCGGAGCAGATCGCCTGGATCGTCAATCATGCCGAAGACCGCGTGATGATGACCGATCTGACGTTCGTACCACTGCTTGAGAAGCTCGCGGACAAACTCACCACCATCGAGCGTTATGTCGTGTTGACGGATGCCGCGCACATGCCGGCGACGAGCCTGCGCAATGCAGTTCCTTACGAGGAATGGATCGGCACGGTCGATGATGATTTCGCTTGGGCGACGTTCGACGAAAACACCGCGGCCGGCATGTGCTACACGTCCGGCACCACCGGCAATCCCAAAGGCGTGCTCTACTCGCATCGCTCGAACGTGTTGCATGCACTGGCAACCTCGTGTCCCGATATGATGGGACTGTCCTGCAACGACGTCGTCATGCCGATCGTACCGATGTTCCATGCCAATGGCTGGTCGCTGGCGTTCGGAGCCCCAATGGCCGGCGCGAGCCTGGCCATGCCGGGACCCAAGCTCGACGGCGCCTCGATCTACGAACTCTTGAATGACTGCCGCGTCACGATCTCCGCCGCAGTGCCAACCGTCTGGTCGATGCTGCTTTCACATCTCGAAGCAAACAACGGCAAGCTGCCGCATCTCAAGCGCGTCGTGATCGGTGGCGCCGCCTGTGCGTCCGCCATGACCAGGAAGTTTCAAGACGACTACGGCGTCAATGTCATCCACGCCTGGGGCATGACCGAAATGAGCCCGCTCGGTACGCTGTGCTCCATTAAACCCGAATATTCGGACCTCACCGGCGAGGCGCGCCTCGCGCTCCAGGCCAAGCAGGGTCACGCCCCCTTTACGGTCGAAATGAAGATCACCGACGACAGCGGCAAGCCATGCCCCTGGGACGGCAAGACGTTCGGCAGGCTGCAGGTTCGGGGGCCAGCGGTCGCGAGGTCATATTTCAAGGACGAAGCCCAAGTCCTGGATGCGCAGGGCTACTTCGACACCGGCGATGTCGCCACGGTCTGCCCCCAGGGCTACATGCATGTCACCGACCGCGCCAAGGATGTCATCAAATCGGGCGGCGAGTGGATCTCTTCGATTGATCTCGAAAACCTTGCGGTCAGCCATCCCAAAGTGGCGGAAGCCGCCGTCATCGGCGTCAAACATCCGAAATGGGATGAGCGGCCGCTGCTCGTCGTGGTGCTCAAGAAGGACCAAACCGCCGGCAAGGACGACATTCTGTCATTCATGCGGGGCAAGATCGCCAATTGGTGGATGCCCGACGATGTCGCCTTCGTCGAGGAGATTCCCCATACCGCAACCGGCAAAATCCAGAAAACCACGCTGCGCGAGCAGTTCCGGGACTACGTGCTGCCGGGTTGACGTCTGTAGCCCGCATGGAGCTTGCCAAGCTTGCGCCGTGCGCAAGTCTGGCGGCGCAATGCGGGGCAGCATGCCGGAATTGGCGAGGTCCCGGATTACGCCTCACATAGCCCGCGAAGACGGGCGTTCGCCCTTTTGAGCGCGTAAACGCGCTTCTGACACTCCATCCGGGCTACGATCCCCTCGATCCGCGTAGCCCGCGTTTGGGTCGCGGCGGCCTGCTGCTGCCCCGGATTTTCCGGAAATCCCCAGCGCCCATTTGCATTGGTCGCGACGATCGTCATAGATACCACCTTGGGATGCCGGGCTGATCGACGCAGCGTATACGTTGCTTTGGTCAATTGGTCGGCTGACAGGTGTCGATAATGTCCAACCCGTTCTTTGACCACCCGATCTTGAACTCGCCCTATGTCTGCCCGCAGCACCATTGGGAGCTGGATGAGGCCGGCCAGCCCACGCAGCGAATCGAGACGACCCTGAAGGCGGAGATCGACCCCGAGGCCTGGGCAACACTGCACAGCGATACATCCCGCCCGTTCAACAGACCGAGCAAGGGTCGCATTGCCGTGAAGGTGATAAATCACCTCGGGGATGAAGTCATGAAGGTGTTTCGGGTATGAGCAGATTGTGTATTTCAACTCGCGGAATCGGCAGCTGGCGAGACCGCCTGGCGAATCCCGATCGGCAGTGGAAGCGAGAATTTTCAGCCTTCGAGACAGCAGTCTCCTGGGAACTTGCCTCCAAAAACAAATCAGGACTCCCCGACTCTATTGGAGACTTATTTCGCAACAGCAAATACGGCGAGCCTCTCCTGATGTTCGCCGTAGCCGAACACAAAGTGGACTTGCCTGGCGGAAATGCGGCTTCCCAATCTGATGTATGGGCGGTCGTGAGAACGTCGTCCGGCATGTTGTCGCTGACCGTGGAAGCTAAAGCGAACGAGACATTCGGCGACGAAATACTCGAAAGCTGGTTGGTTGCTGGAAAGACGAAGGACTCGATCGACAATCGCACGAGACGCTTTGATTACGTTCCTTTGCATCTTCCTATTTCAGAGTCGTTCCTACCGGTGCGCTACCAGTTGTTGCATCGCTGTGCCGCTTCGGTAATTGAAGCGAAACGATTGGGCTTTCTGCACGCGGCATTTGTCGTGCAGGCATTCAATGCTCCGGCCAAGAGCTTCGATGACTATTCTGTATTTTGCCGGGCTCTGAATGTGCCAGTCAAACGCGAGTCAATGCTAACGACCGCGGTCAATGACATTTCCCTGAGCATCGGTTGGACAGATTGTTCGCTCGCGACGGACGAGGATGTGGCTGCCACCGCATAGAATGCAACAAGGTTGATGCAATAGCCATGTCAAGCTTTCAAAACACGAAACTTCGAAATCCGCCCATTGTGGAGGCGGTCTTCGATGTTGACTGCGATCTACCGCCGGGCTTCGATCTCGCTTCATTGGAGGTGCCAATCCGCGCAAGGTTCGCAGATCAGTATCCGAAATTTCAAACGCAATTCTTACAAACATTCGCAATCAATGCGGGGACGGACTCAGCGCCGAACATGTCTACGCATCGGACTGTTCAGGCCTTCCAATGCCGGCACGAAGACGAAAAACAACTCGTCCAATTACGCGCGCAAGGCTTTTCGTTCAACCGGTTGGCGCCCTATACAAGCCTCGACGATTATCTTCCGGAGATCGAACGGACTTGGCGCTTGTACGTCGAACTCGCCTCGCCAATTCACATTCGCATAATCCGCCTGCGCTTCATTAACCGTATTTTTCTGCCGATGGCTGCAGGCAAGGTCGATCTCGACGAATTTCTCAAGTTAGGTCCTCGCATGCCGGACGAAGAAAATTTGAGGTTGTGCAGTTTTCTCACCCAACAAGTCGCCATTGAGAAGAATACCGGACACGAACTCAATTTGGTGCTTACCGCCGAAGCCCCGGTAGACGAGAAGCTGCCGGCTATCCTCGACATCACGGTAGCAAGCGCAACAATCACAGAGCCGACTGATTGGCCCAATATGCTCCAGGCTATCGAGAAACTGCGATCCTTGAAGAATCACGCTTTCTTCAATACATTGACACCCGAATGCATAGATTTGTTCCAGTCGTAGGCATCTCTGGTTACCTTACCCTGCAGGCTTTGGCCGGCGGGGGAAGCGCTGTTTCGCCCGAGGCAAATGCGGTGCACAAGGCCGCGACACGTGTTGCTGAATCGACGGAGCGGTCACTTGCCCTTTTTGGGGCAAAGGCCGCCGCCCTTTCACAATTGGCCGCAATGGCGGCCGAGTGCTCGGAACCAGGCTGGGACGGAGATACCGCCGTCCCGATTGACCCGGTTGCTGTCATGTCAGCCGAGGGTTTCGTACGCGCCCTGCCCGATGATGTGCCTCTCCCGGAATTCGGTCCTGAACCCGATGGCGCGATTTCCCTTGATTGGATTCACTCGCGCAACCATCTGCTCTCACTGAGCATCGGCCGCAGCAGCCGGCTGGCATATGCCTGGCTGAACGGAAGCGACAAGGGCCATGGCGTGGCACGCTTCGATGGCCAGAATGTACCTCCCCTGATCTTGCAAATCATCAAAGTCGTCATGAGGTCAGGACATGCTGGCCTCCGAGTTACCTGAAATCGTTGAAGATGATGAGGACCTCGCAAGGTTCCTCACATCGTCGAACCAATTCAACGCCAAGATGGCAAAGCCCGGGGCGTTCTTGCCATCCGGAGACGACCGCGAGACCTCTGTCTTCCGTCATGGAAGCGAGCCGCGGGCAGTGCTTTGGACAATCGGCGACACACACCTCGCTGGAAGAAAGTTTCATGGCGCCGCCATCGTGAAAGCGCGCGATGTCAGGGCCGCCTTGCTGGACGTATTCGCTGATGAGCCACCGCCACGGCATGCGGCCATCAGAGGCTGGCCTTGGCAGGACGATGCCGAGTCGCAGAAAGCCGAACGGAAGGCACGTGCCGCAGAAATTGCCAACAAAGCGATACTTTTCCGACGCCAGGAAAACGCCGGGTGAGCGCTGTGGAATTTCGTATCGCCGACACGTTCACCGACAGCCTTGCCCGATTGACGGGCGACGAGCAAAAGGCCGTCAAGACGACGGCCTTCGACTTGCAACTCAACCCGGCCAATCCCGGCATGAGCTTCCACAAGCTCGACAAGGCCAAGGACAAGAATTTCTGGTCAGTGCGCGTGAACAGCGACATCCGACTGATCGTGCACAGAAACGATACAGCCTCCTGCTCTGCTATGTCGACCATCATGACAAGGCCTATGACTGGGCCGAATGGCGCAAACTGGAGACGCATCCCAAGACGGGCGCGGCACAACTCGTCGAAATTCGCGAGACCGTGAAGGAGGTTGTTGTCCCACTTTACGTGCAGGCGGAAAATGTCACCACACCAAACGCCTTCGCGGAAGCGAATATCCTTTTTGCGCGCGTGTCCGATAATGAATTGCTGGGTTACGGGGTGCCCGCCGAATGGCTCGACGATGTCAAAAAGGCGACCGAGGACACGCTACTGATCCTCACCGACCACCTGCCAGCCGAGGCCGCGGAGGCCCTTCTGGAACTGGCGACCGGCGGCAAGCCACGCTTGCCCCAGCCTGCGGCTGCCACGAGCCCGTTCGATCATCCAGACGCCCAGCGCCGCTTCAGAGTGGTGAGCAATGTCGAGGAACTGCAACGTGCACTCGATTTCCCCTGGGAGAAATGGACGGTCTTCCTCCATCCGGAACAAAAGGAATGGGTGGAGCGCGATTATGCGGGTCCGGCGCGTGTCTCCGGTTCCTTCCTCGATCCACCCTACAATTCTGCCGTCTTTACCCTTATCCCCGCCCTGAAGTTTCCGTGCCGGAGCCCCTCCCGCCGCCATAATTGGATGTTGTATGCTGCGCGCGCTCCTTTCAGGATTGCAGCAGGACACACATGACAAC
>Ga0209488_10000536_pt1 | contig 32099 bp, 27 predicted proteins | sample Rivendell_Oct201_8_FD_188349 | JGI IMG/M metagenome (GOLD analysis project Ga0209488, IMG submission 188349) | Vadose zone soil microbial communities from the Eel River Critical Zone Observatory, Northern California, USA -... | ecosystem: Environmental > Terrestrial > Soil > Vadose zone >...
GCGCACGGCGTTGAGGTTGAGCCCGGACTCCGCCGTCATCAACAGCTGGGTCTCGGTGTTGTTGCGGCTCGTCGCCTCGGTCGACGCGTTGCTGCGGATCATCATCGCCCCGGCCATGCCGGCCATCAGGAAGATCAGGAACATCACCGCGATGAGGATGCTGCCCGACTCGCTGCCCGTGTTGCCCCTACGCATCGTGCTTTCTCCCAGGTGTGTTTTCCATTGTGTGCGCATGCCCGTGCATCCGCCTAGTTCCGCTGCATGACCGTGATCGACGACGACTGAGGGTTGTCCGTGCCCACCGACAGGCTCACGGTGACCTGCCGGCCGGAGACCAGCACGGCGAACGCCAGCACCTGGCCGGCCACGCTCACGGTCTCGGTCTTGCCCGTCGACAGCAGTTCGGAACGCATCAGCTGGCCGGACTGCAGCTTGTAGGTGATCGGCAGCGACCAGGTGCCGTTGGGCCGCACGCGGTTGAAGGTGATGGACTTGGCCGAGACCAGCCAGTCCTTCTCGAGTCGAGCGTTGCCGTTGGTGTCCTCGCCGGCATCGAGCACGCCGTTGCCGTTGCTGTCCTCGCCGGTCTGGCTGCTGGACAACAGTTCGTCGCCGATCTGGCGCAGGCACCGGCGCAGCTTGTCCATCGACGTCGTCGACTCGACGACCGACGCGCTGATCTTGCCCGATCGCTGCAGCGACAGGAAGCCGATGCCCAGCACCAGCGGCACCAGCAGCACGGCGATCGCCACCTCGACCAGCGAGAAGCCGCGCTCGCGCGCGCGCTGCGATTCCCGGCCAGCCGTATCGGCGTCGATGCTCATGTTCTCCTCCAGCCTGCTACTTGATGATGACCACGCGGTCCCCGGACTCGGTGTGGAAGGTCAGGGACATCGAGGACTTCGAGACGTCGACCTTGCCGCCGCTCGCGGTGCCCACGAAGGTGATCGGATTGATCGTCTGCGGACCGACCGGCATCGTGAACGGCTGGGTGACGATCATCTGCCCGGTGGGCGGCAGGTTCTTCGAGCCGCTGAACACCGTGGCGCCATTGATCTTGATCTGGCTGACGTAGGCCGCCGTGCTGGTGTCGATCGTGATGCCGGCGACGTTCATGCTCGCGCCGGCGACATCGAGGCTCGCCGTGAGCTGCGTGGCGGTCAGTTTGCTCGTGGTCAGCGTGACCACGGATTCGGGCGGCGGGGGTGGCGTGCCGGCTCCGCCACCGGCCCCGGCGCCCGCGCCCGATGCGCTGGCCGCGACCTCGCTGGCGGCGAGCATGGTGGTGAAGGTCATCGTTCGCCGGCCACCGGCCCAGGTCACCTTGGAGGTGAGGTAGGCGACTTTCAGTTCGGCGGGCGTGAGGTGGGTGTCGGTGGCGTCGCCGTCGCCGTTCAGATCCATCGGCGGTTGGATCGCGGTCTCGTCGAGCGCGACCGTGGTCAGGATCGACGCGCTGGCCTTGCCCGAGGTCAAGCTCAGGCATGGCACCGTGCGGCCGTTGAACTGCTGCACGGCCGCGGCGAAGTTGGTCTCGCAGCTCGCGCGGAACTCCTCGCTCACGGTCTGGGCTTCATCGCGCGCGAGGCTCTGCTTCCTGGCGTCGATGCCTGCCGTCGCGCTGGAGAGCAGCGTGGTGATCATGGCCAACGAGCCCACGACCAGGACGGCTCCGGCCATGCACAGCTCCACCAGGGCGAAGCCCGGTTCGCAGTTCTGACGGACGAGTCCCGCGCGCAGCTGGCGTGTTTCCATGTTTGCTTCCCCGTGCGATTTCCTGCCGACGCGGGTCGCCATGACCAACGTCGACCAAACCGACACTAGCCCAGGTTCGGCCGCTCGCAGGTTGGACTTGAGGGGTTTCACCACACCAGCCTGGGCGCGGTCTTGAGCTCCTGGGCCGGCAGCCTGGTGAGGCGGCGTTGCCATCGGCGCCACGCCTCGGGCTCGGTGCCGAGATCTTCCTCGGCCAATTCCGAGAGAACCCGGCGCGCCCCGTCGCGGGCGCAGTTCTGGTCCTCGTCGTCGACCAAGAGCCCCTGCTGCGTCGACAGCAGGTCGATCAACATCGGTACTGCCTCGAGTGCACCGGCGCGGACCAGGCAGCGGGCCGCCTGCAGTCGCGGGACCGGGTGCAGACTGGCCGGCAACCGCAGCAGGCGCGGCACATCGACGGTGGCGCGGCTCTCGAGCACCGCGAGCGCCGCGACCTGTTCGGTGACGCTGCTGTCCGGGGCGTCGATGCGCCGCCACACCGAGGCAGCGGCCTCGAGCTTCGAATCGCCGTTCGCCAACGCCAGCAGGCACGCCTGCCGGATCGACCACTCCGGCGTCTGCAGGCACTGCGCCAGACAGGTGTCGCGCGCCGGCGTGGCGTCGAGGCGGCCGAGCAGTTTGATGGCGTCGATCCGTACGCCGTTGTCGCCGGTCGTGGCAAAGGTGCCGAGGGCGCTCAGCACCTGCGGATCCGCGTGCTGCGGCAGCGCGTCCACCACCGCTGCGCGTACCTTCGGATCCGGGTGCGCGAGCAGCGCCACGATCTCCGCCACCGGCGCGTCGTCGAGCAGCGTCGACACCGAGAGCAGGGCGCAGAGCACCTCGGGCTCGGTGTCGTGCAACTGTGCAGCGAGCCGCTTCCTGGTCCAGTAGCCGAAGCGATGCAGGGCGCTGACCGCAGCGGCGCGCACCGCGGGCATGCCGTCGCCGACCAGACGCTCGAGCGCGTTCTCGCCGCGCGACAGGCGCAGCCAACCGACGATCTCCACGGCCGGCAGCAGGATGTCCTCGGGCTCCGGCGGGTTGGCGCCGACGATCTCGAGCAGCGGGTCGTCGAAGTCTTCGATCCGGATGCGGATCTGGTGTACGAAGCGGGCGCGGGAGTTGACGTGCGCGCTGCCGAACTGGCGCAGCAGCAGTTCCAGGCTCTCGCGCGGGGCCGGCTGGGCCACGCTGCCGTCCGCGTTGCCAGTGCCACCCGCGCCAGGCTGGCCGGCGTCGCCGGGTCCGGTCTCCACGGCCGGCTGCGCCCCCGGATCCTTGCCGTGGGCGGTGTCGGTCTTCGGCGCGCGCGCGCCGCAGGCGGCGAGCAGCAAGACCAGCAACAGCCGGACACCGGCCGTCCCGGGACGCCGTGTCCGACCGCCGCGTGTTGGCGCGACCGCGGTCATCGCTGCCCTCCGGGCGACAGGCCGCTCGGCACTTTCCCGGGCGGCGTATCGAGCGGCGTCGACTGGCTCAGCGCCTCGAGGAAAGCCACCAGGTCGCGCTTCTCCTGGTCGCCGAGTTGCAGCGGGTGCACGTGTTCGTCCTGGTGCGCCACCGCGAGGCCGAAGCCCCTGGCGCCGCCGCGGTCGTAGAAGTCGACCACTTCCGCGAGCGTCGCGAACACGCCGTTGTGCATGTACGGCGCCGTGTGCAACAGCCCGCGCAGGCTCCCGGCGCGGAACGCACCGTGGTGCTCGGGGTTGCCGGTCAGCGCCGCGAGCCCCGGATCCGCGGCCAGGGTGAAGGTGCCGTCGGCACCGCGATCGAGCGAGCCGACCGGGTCGATGTCTTCGCCGGCGAACGTCGGCGCCGGGTGGCACTCGGCGCAGTCGGCCTTGCCCTTGAACAACAGGAAGCCGCGCTGCTGCGCGGGCGACATCGCCTCCGCGTCGCCTGCTGCCCAGCGGTCGTAGGGCGTGTCGGCCTCGACCAGCGTGCGCTCGTAGGCGGCGACGGCGCGGGCCAGGCGCACGAGCGAGATCTCTTCGTCGCCGAAGGCGGCGGCGAACCGCTGCCGGTACTCCGCATTGCCGCGCAGGAACACCAGCAGCGCCGTCGGGTCGGCGGCCATCTCCTTGCCGCTGAGCAGCGGCTCGAGTGCCTGCTCTTCGAGCGAGCCGGCGCGGCCGTCACGGAACAGGGCGCCGGCGAAGGCCAGGTTCGCGGCGCTCGGAGTGTCGCGCCCGAGCTTCTCACCGGTGACGCCGACCGAGAAGCCGCGCGGATCGGCGAAGCCGTGCGCCGGGTCGTGGCAGGTGGCGCAGGCGATCCTGCCGTTGCCGCTCAGCGCCGGGTCGAAGAACAGCAGCTTGCCGAGTTCGAGCTTGGCGAGCGTCGGTGGATTGCCGACCGGGTGCGGGATCGGCGGCAATCGAGGCGGCGGCGCAGAGGTCAGCGCCGGTACCGCCACGAGCAGCAACGGCACCAGACACGCGGCCGCCACGCTGAATCCGATCGCCCTGGATCGCATGCCGGGCATATCGGTCGCCCCCGGCGACGAGCTTGTGGCCCAGGGGGTTTTCCTGCCGCCAGGTCGCCGGCTGCCGTTCCGCACTGCGGGTCACGCACGAGCGCACGCGCGCACCGCCGATCGCGGGCGGAACGGCGCCATGCCCGAGCGGGCCGTGCCAACGACAGCTCGCGGCGACGGCACCGGTGCGGTCGATCGCCGGTCCAGAGACGGGACGGACGCGCGCTGGCGCAGGTTCGGTTCCCGGCCGCAACCGCCGATACCGCCCGCATGCGCCAGCAACATTGTGCGCCGCGCGCGCGACCTGCAGCCGGGACCGCCGTGGTCCATGGCCAGGCCGGCATGTCACTGATGGAGGTGATGGTCGGCGCCGTGCTGGTGGTCGTGTTCCTCGGCGCCATGTTGTCGCTGACGGTGCGTCAGGGCAGCCAACGGCAGCTGCACCACGAGATGAGCCTGGCGATCGCCGCCGCGATCGACAACCTCGAGCACGTGCGCTCGGTACCGTTCATCACCGTCCCGACCCTCGATGGTTCCGGCTTCGACGTACCGGGCAGCAATGGCCTGGCCGGCGGCCTGAAGGCGCAGGCCGGCGACGCCGATGGCCTGCCCGGCCAGCTGCACGTCGAGATCGCCAGCAGCTCCGGCGCCTACAAGCTCTACCGCGTGACGGCGACGGTCAGCTGGAGCGGCGTCAACGGCAACCGCACGATCTCCCTGCGCACGCTGCTCGAGGATCGCAAATGAACGCGCGCACCCAAGCCGGCTTCACCCTGATGGAAGTCATGCTGGTCATGGCCGTGCTGACCACGATGATGGTCGCGGTCTGGAACGGCACGGCGATGGTCACCAGCACCACCGAGGCGAACTCGGCCAGCGCCGAAGTGATCACCCAGGCCCGACGCTACGTCGACCGACTCGGTCGCATGCTGCGCCCGGCCAAGATGTCGACGCTGATGATGCGGGCCAACGCGGCCGACGTCAGCGCCGGCCGCGCGGTTGCGGTCGGCGACTGGATCGAGCCCACCGACCTGGTGTGGCGCAACGGCATCCAGTTCATCTCCGCGTCCGGGCTGCTGTCGATGAACGCCGCGCTCGACACCGTGCAGCGCAGCATCATCTTCAAGCGCGACGCCAGCGAGATCGCCAACGGCATCGACGACGACGGCGATGGCCTGGTCGACGAGGGCCGCATCAGCCTGCTCGAGAACGGCGAACAGATCGACCTGCTGCTCAAGGTCGAGGACTGCAGCTTCCAGCTCGACGGCCGGCTGCTGGCCATCCGGGTGCGCTGCGCCCAGCGCGACGGCAAGGGCCGCGTCTACCGCACCAACGTGACCCAGCACTACTACCTGCGCAACAACTGAGGACTCGCCACATGAACCAGCCAACCGCCACGCTGTCGACGCCACGCCGCGAGGACCGCGGCTTCGTGCTCGTCGTCCTGCTGATCGTGATGATGCCGACCATGCTGCTGCTCGGGGCATTCACTTCGGCGATGGTGCAGCGCACGCACGAGCTCAGCGGGTTGCTCGAAGAGGAGCGCGCGCTGCTGGCCGCCGAGTCGGGCGTCGACGACGCGATCTACAAGGGCCTGACCGGTGTCCTGACCCACACCGCGACCTACCACCTCGACCTCGGCAGCGGCATGAGCTGCGACGTGGAGCCGACCAACCTGCAGCACGACGGCAAGGACAACGACGGCGACCACCTGATCGACGAGGCCGACGAGAACGTCTACCAGGTGGTGGTCACCGGCCACTACCGCAACGCGGCGCGCAAGCTGGCGGCGTACCTCGGACCGGTGCCGCTGCTGCCGGCCATCAACTCCGCCGTGGTGGTCAGCAAGCCGGGCGTCAACATCGGCCTCGCTGGTTCGTCGCAAGTGTCTGGTCGCGACCTCAAGCTCAACGGTGCGTTCAGCGGCAGCCTGTCCCCGGGCCTGGCGACCACGCCGCCCGGGACCGTCGCCGGCCTCGACGGCCAGTTGACCGGCAGTGAGCGCGACCACGTGGTCGGTGCCGGCGGCACGCCCAGCCTCGCGCTGGCCCCGGCGATCGACTGGGCGACGATGGTGCCGCAGCTGCAGAACGCCGCCGGCACGGTGCTGGCCGCGAACTCCTACTCCAACCTGCACGTCGGCAGCACCTCGCCCTGGACCGGTGCCATCGCCTACCGCAACGGCGATCTGCGGATCAACGGCAACTCCACCGGCGTCGGCATCCTGCTGGTCAACGGCAACCTCGAGGTGCTGGGCAACCTCACCTGGTACGGCGTCGTGATCGTGCTCGGCAACTTCAACAACAGCAGCGGCAGTGCGCACATCGTCGGCTCGATCCTGCAGGGCCCCAACGCCTCCAGCTTCTCGGCCTCCGGCAACTTCACGGTCACCTACTCCGCCGAAGCCATTGCTCTGGCCAACGCGACTTCCGGACGCTACGTGGCGCTCAACGGCTGGCAAGAGATCGGCTTGAAGTGAACTACCGCAGCCGGCGACCGTCGGGACCGCAGCAGCCGGTCCACCACCTGCAGCGGCGCAAGCTGCTGTCGCGGCTGCCGCGGCCGCTCGCGGTCGCGGCGTTGCTGGTCGCCGCCGCCTGGCCTCTGCTGCCGGCGCCGCCGCCACCGGTCGCGTCGGCGCTCAATCCCGCATACTGCCCGCCACCCGACCAACGCGCGCTGCAGGCGCTGCTGCAGCAGCTGCACCGCAGCTGGAATCCCGAGCAACGGCAGCGCCTGCTGGCGACCGTGGCCGAGCAGAAGAAGCTGTTGCTGCGCCCGCTGCGGGTGCTGCTCGCGCAAGCGGAGCCGGACCCGCTGTTGCCCGAAGCCCTGGCCTGCGCCTTCGAGATGCACGACGATTCGCTGACCGCGCAGATCGTGCATTGGACCGCGGCCGGCAGCGGCGCCGTGCGGTCGCTGGCGATCACCACCGCGGCCCAGCATGGTGCGGTCGAGGCCGGCCAGCTCGGCGATCTGCTGGCCGATGCCGATCCTGTGGTGCGCGCCGCGGCCGCCACGATCGCCATCGACCGCGGCAACCTGCCCTGGGACCGGGTCGCCCAGGGTCTGGCATCGCTGCCGCGCACCGCGATCGACGAGCTGTCGCCACGCCAGGACAAGAGCCGTTGCGCGCCCCTGGCTTCGGCGCTGTGGACGATCGCCATCGACGGGCAGGCCAAGCCCGCCAACGCCGCCCTGCAGGCACTGACCCGGCTCGATCTCGCCGGCGAGTTCGCCGCCGCCGCAGTCAGCCGCCTGCGCGAGGCGCCACCGGCAACGACGATCGCCCTGCTCAACATGATTGCCGCCGCCGCCGTGCCGCTGCCCGATCCGGCGCCGCTGCTGCGGCTCGCGCTCGACGGCAATGCACAGCTGCGGCTGCGTGCGCGTGCGGTCTACTGCCTCGAGCGCGCGCGCTGTGGCGACCTCGAGCAGCTGCAGACCGCAGGGCCAGGACTGCCGCCCTTGCTGCGCCTGGGCCTCGCCCGCTGCCACATTGCCCGCGGTGACGACACCGGCATCGCCATGCTGCTGCAGCTGGCCGAGAGTGAAGACCAACCGACCGCGGCACAGAGCCGCATCCTGCTCGGCTGCCTGACCGGTCTCGGCCCCAATGCCGGCATCGAAGACTGGCAGCGCCAGCTCGGCGAACAGCCGGTCGCGCAAGTGCGCCTGCCGCCGCCCGACCTGCCGTAGCGACCGACCCGTACGCGGCAGCGCCGCTGCGGCAACCAGCCCGTCCCGTTTCGATACCCGGCACGCGGCCGGTGCGACCGCAACCGCCCGCTGGCCCCGGCGGCACCGTGCCGCTGCCAACGGCGGTGCGCTCGCGACGGCACGCGCGATCCGGCCCGAGGTCCAGACACGGGACTTCGCGCTCCGCCGCAAGTTCGGTTTCCGGAGGCAACCGCCGATACCACCCGCATGCGCCAGGAACGAGAGTCGCCGCGCGCGGCAACTGCACCCGGGACCGACGTGGCCCACGGCGAAGCCGGCATCACCCTGATCGAAGTGATGGTCTGCGCCGTGCTGGCGATCGTCTTCCTCGGCGCCTACATGGCGCTCGCCGTGCGGCTCAGTGGCCATCGCCAACAGGAGCGGGAGCGGGCGCTCGCCATGACCGCGGCGATCAACAACCTCGAGCACATCCGCGCCGTCAACTTCGCCACCCTGCCGAGCCTCGACGGCTCCGGCTTCGACGTGCCGGGCAACAACGGCACCGCCGGCGGCCTCAATCCGCAGGCCGGCGATCCGGACGGTCTGCCGGGTCAGCTGCACGTCGAGGTCGAACGCACCGTGGCCGGCAACACGCTGTATCGCGTGACCGCGACCGTCGCCTGGCGCGGCGTCGACGGCAACCAGCACATCTCCATCCAGGCGCTGGTGGCGGAACGCAAATGAACGCTGCCCGACAATCCGGCTTCACCCTGGTCGAGGCGGCGATCGTGGTCGCCATCCTCGGCCTGATCATGGCGGCGGTGTGGAACACCACGACGACGCTGAACGACACCGTGCGGGCCGACTCGGCCGGTGCCGAGGTGATGACGCAGGCGCGCCGCTACGTCAGCCGCCTGGCGCGGCTGCTGCGCGCCGCCAAGCTGACGACGATGCAGGTGCAGGCCGAGCAGGCCGACGTCGACGCCGGCCTCGCCACCGTGGTCGGTGAATGGACCGGCATTCCGGAGGGCGTCTGGCGGCACTCGATCCGCTTCGACGACGCCACCGGGCTGCTGTCGATGAATGCCGCGTTGTCGACCTCGCCGCGCAGCATGGTGTTCCACCTCGACCCGGGCGAGATCGCCAACGGCCTGGATGACAACAGCAACGGCCTGGTCGACGAGGGCCACGTCAGCCTGCTGTACGAAGGCGTCGAGGTCGACGTGTTGCTGAACGTCGAGGAGTGCAGCTACGAACTCGAGGGCCGGCTGCTGTCGGTGCGGGTCCGCGTCGGCCAGCGCGACAACAAGCACCGCGTCTACCGCGCCACCGTCATCGAACAGATCTACCTGCGGAACAACTGAGCCATGAACCCACACAACGAATGCAAGTCGCCGGATCGCCAGGAGGGCTTCGTCCTGGTGGTGATGCTGGCGGTCCTGGTACCACCGATCGTGCTGCTCGGCGCGTTCGCCGCGACCATGGTGCAGCGCGGCAACGAGCTCGGCGTGCAACTCGAGCAGGAGCGGGCGCTGTTCGCCGCCGAATCGGGCGTCGACGACGCGATCTTCCGCGGCCAGACCGGCACGCTGAACGACGGCCTCAGCTACACGCTGACGCTCGGCAACGGCGTCAGCTGCGACGTGCGGGCCACCTACCTGAAGCACGACGGCATCGACAACGACGGCGACCACCTGATCGACGAGGCCGACGAAGACGTGTTCCAGGTGGTGGTGACCGGCCACTACCGCAACGCCACGCGCAAGGTCGCGGCCTACCTCGGCCCGGTGCCGCTGTTGCCCGTCGTCAATTCCGCGGTCCTGTACAGCAACCGCGCCGAGACCATCGACCTGCGTGGCTCGGTGCAGCTGTCCGGCAACGATGTCGGCCTCACGGGCGTTGCCACCGGCATCCAGTACCCGGGCATGGCGCTCGCCACGCCGGGCACGCTGGCCGAGCTCAGTGGCCAGCTGACCGGTGGCGAGCGCAACAGGGTAGTCGGCCTCGGCGGCACGCCGAGCATCGGCACCGGCAGTCCGCTCGACTGGGCGACGATGGTGCCGCAACTGCAGAACATCGCCGGCCGCGTGCTGACCGCCAGTGCGTATCCCTCGCTGACCGTCGGCAGCAGTTCGCCGTGGACCCCGGTGGTCGCCTACCGCAACGGCGACCTTCGCCTGACCGGCACCGCCACCGGCGTCGGCATCCTGGTGGTCACCGGCAACTTGACCCTGGTCGGCAACCTGAACTGGACCGGCATCGTGATCGTGCTCGGCAACGTCGTGCAGTCGGCAGGTTCGGCGATGGTGACCGGCGCGCTGCTGCAGGGCCCGGCCGCCACGCTGATCGACTGCCGCGGCAACTTCACGGTCCGCTACTCGGCTACCGCCTACGCGCTCGCCAACTCGGCGACCGGCCGCTACGTGGCGTTCAACGGCTGGCAGGAGCTCGGCAAGCTGTGACCCTGCGGCGTTCGCGACTGCGAGGACCGGTGCACGAAGTGGTGCACCACGAGCGGGTGCCGGTGTGGCACCACCTGCGCCGCGTGCTGCCAGGCGCCGGCCTGCTGCTGCTCTCGGCCTGGCTGCTGGTGGCGTCCACCACCGGGCGCCGCACTCCTGCAACTCAGGGCCCGGCCCGGCCGGCCCCGTCCGCGGCCGACAAACGGCTGCAGGACCTGATGGCCGGCATGCACCGGTCCTGGGACCCTCTGCAACGGCAGCAGCTCGCCACCGCCGCGTCCGCCGAGTCGGCATCGCTGGCGCCGGCGTTGCGCAGCCTCCTGCTCCCGGACCAGCACCCGCCCGCCGAGGCCTTGGTGCTCGCCGCCGGCGTCCCCGATCACGATCTCGACCTGCTTCTGGTACAGCACTGCTTCCGCGGCCCGGCTGCGTGTCGCGCCGCGGCGGTGCGCGCCGCAGCGGCGCACGCTGCCCTCGACAGCCCGACCCTGAGCCAGCTGCTCGCGGAACGCGAACCGCTGGTGCAGCAGGCCGCCGCGGCGGCCGCCCTCGCCCAGGGCGAGGTGCCGGCAACCGAGCTGGCGAACTGCCTCTGCCGCCTGCCGGCACCGCTGCTCGACCAGCTGCTGCCGGCGCTGCCGGGCAGGCCGGTCGCCGGGTTCGGCGACGCACTGTGGTCGTTGACCGGCGACGACAGCACGGCGCCGGCCGCTCTGCAGCTGCTGGCGAAGCTCGAACTGGTGGCCCAGTACGAAGCCGCGGCCACCCTCCGGCTGGCCGACGCACCGCCACCGCTGGCGGCCATGCTGCTCGACTTCCTGGGCCGGCGCGGCACCGCGCTGCAGCAGCCCACGGCCGTCGAACGCATCGCCTTCGACCCGGCTGCCGCCGAAGGCCTGCGCGCGCGCGCGTTCGCCTGCCTGGAGCTGACGCGCTGCGGCGACCTCGAAGCGGTGCCAGGGCAACTCACCATGCTGTCGCCGGCGCTGCGGCGCGCTGCCGCCCGCTGGCTGATCGCCCGCGGCGACGCGCGCGGTCTCGACATCCTGTTCCAGGACGCTGACACCGACAGCGAGTCGGCGCTCGCCAGCCGCCGCCTGCTCGGCCGCCTGTCCGGGCTCAGCCCCTGCAGCGAGGTCGACGAGTTCCGCGCTGCCCTGGCCGAACGCCACGATCTGCGGCTGCCGCCCGAAGCGCAGCTGTGAACACGACGGCGGCCCGCGGTGGGCACGATCGTTCGGGCCCGACGGCGCGCAGGCCCGCGGCCAGCAGCCGTTGCGGGTGAGCCGCTCCCCGCCGCGGTGCCTGCCTGCGTCGCTGGCTCGCGGATGCGCGGCCGCAGGTGCGCGGCTACAACTGCGGCATGCGCCCAGTGGCCATGTTGTTCGTTCTTGCCGCCGCCTGCCACCAGGCCGCGTCCTCAGCAGCCAAAGCGACCATGACCACGTCCGTGCCGACCGCGATCGACAGCCACAGCTGCGCAAGGCCCGAGCAGGTGCGCGTCACCCACCTCGACCTCGACCTGACGCTGGACTTCCAGCAGCAGATCGCGTTCGGCACCGTGGCGCTGGCCCTCGAACGCCATGATCTGAAGGCCCCACTGCAGCTCGACACCGCGGAGCTGACGATCGAAGCGGTGCGCGACGGTGGCGGCACGCCGCTGGAGTTCCAGCTCGGCGCGGCGGTGCCCCATCTCGGCCGGCCGTTGCGGGTCGATCTGCGCAGCGACACCGGCAGCGTGGTGGTGCAGTACCGGACCGCGCCGTCGGCGGCGGCGATGCAGTGGCTGCAGCCGGCGCAGACCGCCGGCGGCAGACAGCCGTTCCTGTTCACCCAGGGCCAGGCGATCCTGACGCGCAGCTGGATCCCGCTGCAGGATTCGCCGAGCGTGCGCGTCAGCTGGGCGGCCAGGATCCGCGCACCGCAGGGCCTGCGGCCGGTGATGAGTGCGATGCACGGCCGTGCGGCCGAGGACGGCGGCTTCACCTTCGAGATGCCGCAGCCGGTGCCGAGCTACCTGATCGCGCTGGCGTGTGGCGACCTCGAGCGGCGCGAGATCTCGCAACGCTGCGCCGTGTGGGCCGAGCCGAGCGTGGTCACGGCTGCGGCGCGCGAGCTCGAGGACATGGAGCAGATGGTCGCGGCCTGCGAGCAGTTGTTCGGCCCGTACCGCTGGGGCCGCTACGACCTGATCATCCTGCCGCCGAGCTTCCCGTTCGGCGGCATGGAGAATCCGTGCCTGACCTTCGCCACGCCGACGCTGCTCGCCGGCGACAAGTCCCTGGTGGCGCTGGTCGCGCACGAACTCGCGCACAGCTGGTCGGGTAACCTGGTGACCAACGCCACCTGGCGCGACTTCTGGCTCAACGAGGGTTTCACCGTCTACCTCGAGCGCCGCATCATGGAGCAGGTCTACGGCAAGGACCGCGCCGACATGGAGCTGGTGCTCGGCATGCAGAAGCTGGCCGCCGAACTGCGCGAGCTGCCGGCCGGAGACCAGATCCTGCACATCGACCTCGCCGGTCGCGATCCCGACGACGCGATGACCGAGGTGCCGTACGAGAAGGGCGCGGCGTTCCTGCGCCGGCTGGAGCAGGTGTTCGGCCGCGGACCGTTCGACCGCTTCCTGCGCGACTACTTCGCCGGCCACGCCTTCCAGAGCATCACCACCGCCGAGTTCGAGGACTGGCTGCAGCAGCACCTGCTGGCCGCCGCCCCGGACCAGGCGCGGCAGATCGACGTGCAGCAGTGGCTGCACGCGGCCGGTCTGCCGGCGGATGCGGCGGTGCCGGCCAGCCGGGCGTTCCAGGAGGTCGACGCGCTGCGCGCCGCGTTCCTGCGCGACCGCTCGGGCAAGCAGGTGCAGCAGGGCGGACAGCGCTTCGTCAGCCAGCAGTGGCAGCGCTTCCTGGAAGGCATGCCGGCCGACCTCGATGCGCGAGCACTGCAGGAACTCGACGCCGCGCTCGACTTCACGCACTCGGGCAACGCCGAGCTGCTCTGCGCCTGGCTGCGGCTGGCGATCCGCGCCGACTACCGCACGGCGATGCCCGCGCTCGAGCAGTTCCTGGTCGCGGTCGGCCGGCGCAAGTTCATCAAGCCGCTGTACGAAGAACTGCTCAAGGCCAGGGACGGCAAGGCCCGCGCCGCGGCGATCTACCAGCGCGCCCGGCCGCACTACCACACCGTCGCGGTGCGCACGCTCGATCCGTTGCTGGGCTACCACGGATGATCACCGCGGCGCCACGCGCACGACCAGGGCGGTGGCGCCGGCGCGCATTCGCCCTGCTGACAGTACTGCTGGTGCTGCTGCTGCTCGCAGTCGGGCTCGAGGTCGGATTCCGCTGCTGCTGGACGCCGCCGATGCCCGAGTTCCAGCAGGCCGGCCTCTACGTGCAGGAGCCCGACGGCGGTTTCGGGCTGCTGCCCGGCTACCGCGGCACGCTGCAGGTCCGCGCCGATCTGCCGCCGACCGAGGTCGCCATCAATGCGCTCGGCCTGCGCGGACCGGAGATCGGCCCCAGGGTGCCCGGGGAACGGCGCGTACTGTGCGTCGGCGATTCGATGGTGTTCGGCTACGGCGTCGACGCCGCCGCGGCGTTTCCGGCGCAGCTGCAGCAACAGCTGTCGCGGCAGCTCGCCGCCGTGGTCACGGTCGGCAACGCCGGCGTGCCGAGCTACGGCACCGTGGAGGCGGCGCGACAGCTGCGCCGCATGCTCGGCCGCTTTCACGCCGATGCCGCGGTGTTCTGCATCTACCTCGGCAACGACGCCATCGACGACCAGCAGCCCGATCGTCTGGTCGAAGCCGGGCACGTGTTCCAGGGCCCGCTGGCGCAGTTGATGCGCAGCTCGTGGCGGGCGCGCCTCGCCGTGCGCTCGCGCTTCCTGCTGTGGCTGGAGACCTGGCTGTGGACCAACCGACCGCAGTGGTCGCCGCTTTCCACCATGTCCCAGTCGCCGGCGGAAGCTGCCTTGCTGGCCGGCTTCCCCGGTTCGCCGCCGGCGTGGCAGCGGACCCATGCCGGCCTGTTCCTCGACGTGATCGACGAACGGACGACCTGGCAGGCCGGCACCGAGCCGGTGCTGCCGCGCGTGCTCGCCCGCATGCGCAGCTCGCTGCTGGACGCCAAGGTGGCGTCGGGCGAGCGGCCGCTGATCGTGCTCATTCTGACTTCGTTCTGGCACGTGGACCAGCAGGCCTACGACCGCGAGCTGGCCAACCTGCAGTTCGCCGCCGCGGAGTTCCGGCGCGGACTGATGCAGCAGCGCCTGCTCGCGCTCGCTGCCGAACTCGGCCTCGCGGCGGCCGACGCCGCCACCTGGTTCGAACCGCAACCCGACCATGCAGCGCTGTTCCTGGTGGAGACCACCGGCAACCAGCCGCCGTTCCCCGGCCATTTCTCGCCGATCGGCCACGCCCTGATCGCCGAACGGTTGGCCGAGCTGCTCGCGCCGCGGCTGAAATAGCGGCCCGTCGCTCGCGTTCGCCGCGGGCTCCAGCTAGCTTCGCGGGCCAACCGATCCAGCCAACATGCACGACCACGGCAACAGCGGCTTCAACCCCAAGGAACTCGAGCCAGCGGTTCTGGGCCTCGTGCTCGGCTGCGGCATCCTGCTGTTCTTCATCCTGCTCGGCTTGAGCATCGGACTCACGCCGTCGATCGACTTCGGCTGCCCACTGCAGTAGTGCCGCAGAGTGATGCCGCAGGGCACGTGCGGCGTCCGCGGCAGCAGGCGAGCCCGAGCGCTGGCGAAGGTCCCGTACCGCGGCGACCGGAGTCAGAGGTACTGACGGAGTCGCACAGCAGCTACGCGCAACCGGTACACGAGCCGACGCACGGGCACGCCCAAGGCATGCCGGCCCGTCGTGCGTGCAGTCGGCCTGGATCCGCTGCGCGCGCGAACCTGCCGCGGGGTTACCAGCCTTCGTCGCCGCCGCCGCCGCCACCACCGCCGTCGTCACGGCGCGGGCGATCGCCGCCGCGGCCACCGCCACCGCCATGGCCGCCGCGGTCGCCGCCGCGACCACCGCCGTAGCCACCGCGGCCGCCACCACCGCCGGCGCCGCCACCGCTGTAGCCACCGCGGCCGCCACCACTGCCGCCGCCATAGCCACCACCGCCACCACCGCCGCCGCCGTAGCCGCCGCGGCTGCCGCCGCCGCCACCACCGGCCGGGCGCGGTTCCGCCTCGTTGACGCGCAGCTGGCGGCCATCGAGTTCGGCGCCATTCATCGCCTGGATCGCCGACTGCGCATCCTGCTCCGATGCCATCTCGACGAAGGCGAAGCCACGGGACCGGCCGGTGTCGCGGTCGGTCATGATCTTGACGCTCGTGACATTGCGACCGTCGGCCGCGAAAGCCGCGCTCAGCGCGTTCTCATCGGTCTGGAAAGAAAGATTGCCTACGTAAAGTCTCGTCGCCATCGCTCAACAGCCCTTCCCCTCACCATGGCCGTGCAGGCGGAAAGGGCAGAGGCGTTTTCCCGCACGGCACCGTTGAGCAAAACGCGAAAGCAGGCAGGTGTTCCCCGAGAAGGACCGCGGTGCGGACCCGACGAAGCGCGCCATGCAGTTCGCAGACGGCTGTTGAGGATGGCCGGCGCACCGCGCGGGCGCAAGGGCATGGTCGGACAATCTGCTGGGCCGCAGCCACGGCGTGCGAGCCGGTGGTCGCGAACGACCCGCCTCGGCGCGCGGAAACGCCGCTGCCGCGGGCCGGAGCAGGTTCCGGAAACGGCTGCTTCCGGCGGGCTTGCGCGTGACCGTTCGCGGTTGCCATGCGACCAGGCCCCCTCGCGGCCCGCCAGAGCCATCCAATGCACCCGTTCCACCTGTGTGCGACCGGCGCGGGCGAATGCGCGGCCGCCGGTAGCACCGGCCGACCTCCCTGCTATCGTGCGCCGTCCCGCGCGGCATCCGCGCCACCACGGCATGCAGTACGGTTTCGTCATCGACCAGCGCCGCTGCATCGGCTGCCATGCCTGCACGGTGGCCTGCAAGAGCGAGAACGAGGTGCCGCTCGGCGACTTCCGCACCTGGGTCAAGTACACCGAGATCGGCAGTTTTCCGCAGGTGCGGCGCCATTTCGCCGTGCTGCGCTGCAACCAGTGCACCAGCGCACCGTGCATCACCATCTGCCCGGTCGTGGCCCTGCACAAGCGACCGGACGGCATCGTCGATCTCGACAAGGACGTCTGCATCGGCTGCAAGGCCTGCATGCAGGCCTGCCCCTACGACGCGCTCTACCTCAACGAGGACACCGGCGGCGCCGAGAAGTGCCACTTCTGCGCGCACCGCGTCGAAGCCGGCCTCAAGCCGGCGTGCGAGATCGTCTGCCCGGCGGAAGCGATCATCGGCGGCGACTTCCATGATCCGCAGAGCCGCGTCAGCCGGTTGATCCGCGAGGTCCCGGGCGCCGAGGTGCGCCGGCCCGAGCAGCGCACCGGGCCCAACGTCTGGTATCTCGGTGCCGATCAGGTGTCGCTGCAGCCGGGCCTGGCGCAGCAACCGCAGACCTGGCTGTGGAGCGACCGGCGGTTCCCGCCGCCGCCGCTGCCTTCGGCCGACGCCGCCCGCTTCCAGCGCGCCGATGCGCGCGTGGTGCTCGACGTCGACCACAAGATCCACTGGGGCTGGAAGGTGTCGGCCTACCTGGTGACCAAGGGCATCGCCGCCGGCGCCTGCCTGTGGGCGCCGTTCGTCGCCTTCATGCCGGCGCAGGGTTTTGCGCGCAACCACCTGCCGGAAGTCCTGGCGCTGCTGTTCCTGTCGCTGACCACCGTGCTGCTGGTGGTCGATCTCAAGCGGCCGAAGCTGTTCCTGTCGCTGCTGCTGCGCCCCAACACGAACAGCTGGCTGGTGCGCGGCGCCTGGGTGCTGATGGCGTTCGGCGGCCTGACCACGGCGATCCTCGGCGCCCGGCTGCTCGGCCTCGACGGATTCGCCGACGGCCTGCGCTGGACCAACCTCGTCGCCGCGTCGCTGGCCGCCGCCTACACCGCGTTCCTGTTCGCGCAGTGCGAGGGCCGCGATCTGTGGCAGAACACGCGCGTGCTGCTGCCGCACCTGCTGGTGCAGGCGCTGCTGGTCGGCGGCGGCTGCCTGTTGCCGTGGGTGCCCGACCGCAAGCTGTCGGTCGCGCTCGTGGTGCTGGCGCTGCTGCACCACGGCCTCGCGCTGCTCGAACGGTTCGGCCGGCACCACACCGACAACGCCCGCCAGGCGGCGGTGCTGATGACCGCGGTACCGGCGTGGCGCGGCAGCAGGACGCCGGCCTTCCACCTCGGTCTCGCCACCACCACCGGTGCCGCGGTGCTGGCCTGCATGCTGGTGGTCTCGGGTGCCGCTCACGTCGTGCCGCTGCTGTTGTGCGCGCTGCTGCTGGCGGCCGGTCTGTTCCTGTACGAACAGAGCTACGTGCGCGCCGGGCAGCTGCCGCCGCTGTCGTAGCACGTCGGATGGCACCTCCACCACGAGCGGCCGATGCAGCACACGGCTCGGACCAGCACGGTGGCGGCGCCAAGCTCACCGGTATCCTGCTGCTGCTCTGCGCCGGCGCGGCGATGACGCTGGCCAACTCGTCGCTCGGCGCCGACTACGCCGGCTTCTGGCACCTGCGCGCCGGCCTGCACATCGCCGGCTGGGAATTGACCAAGCCGCTCGAAGTGTGGGTCAACGACCTGCTGATGGCGGTGTTCTTCTTCCTGGTCGGCCTGGAGATCAAACGCGAGTTCCTGTACGGCAGCCTGTCCAGCTGGCGCGCCGCGGCGCTGCCGGGACTCGCCGCGCTCGGCGGCATGGTGGTGCCGGCGCTTCTGTTCCTGCTGCTGAACCGCGGCGGCCCGGGCCAGCACGGTTGGGGCGTGCCGATGGCGACCGACATCGCCTTCTCGCTCGGCGTGCTGCTGCTGCTCGGCCACCGCGCGCCGCCGGCGCTGCGCGTGTTCCTGTTGGCGCTGGCGGTGATCGACGACCTCGGCGCGATCGCCGTGATCGCCGTGTGCTACACCGCCGAGATCCAGTTCTGGCTGCTCGCCCTCGGCCTGCTGTGCATCGGCCTCAGCTGGATCTGCAACCGGCTCGGCGTGCGGCGCTGGTGGATCTACGCCGTGATCGGCATCGGCGGCACCTGGCTGGCGTTCCTGCACTCCGGCGTGCACGCGACGATCGCCGGCGTGCTGAGCGCGTTCACCATTCCGTTGGCGCGCGACGGCGGGCGCCACGATGTCGCGGCGCTGCTGCAGCGTGAACTGCAGCCGATCGTCAACTTCGGCATCATGCCGGTGTTCGCGCTCGCCAATGCCGGCGTGCGGCTCGAGGGCTCCCTGGCGGCGCTGCTCGCACAGCCGGTGACGCTCGGTGCGGCGTTCGGCCTGCTGCTCGGCAAGCCGCTCGGTGTCGTCGCCGGCTGCTGGCTCGGCCAACGCTGGCTCGGCGCGCCATTGCCTGGCAGCTGGCTGCAGTTGCTCGGCCTCGGTTTGCTCGGCGGCATTGGCTTCACCATGGCGCTGTTCGTCGCCAACCTCGCTTTCGCCAGCGACCAGCTGGTGGCCGCGGCGAAGCTCGGCGTGCTGCTCGGCTCGGCCTTGGCCGGCATCGGTGGCACGCTGCTCCTGTCGTTCGCCAGTCGCCACGCCACTCCGGAGCGCACTTGACGCGATCGGTGATGATCAACGCCTCAACGCCAGCACCACGGCATCGCGTCATCGACACCAACCGCTCGACAGTGAGACGCCAGGCGGCGATGCGATCGTGAACCCCGCGACGGCAGTTCTCAGTGAGTACGATCCAGGTCGAGCGTGACGGGGTCGGTGCCCTTCACGCGCAGTTCGAGGTCCCGCCCACCCATGTTGCAGCTCGAGATCCTCGCCGTGAATACACCTTCGGGCAGGGCAAACGGCGCGGGCAGATCGACGGTCTCCCAGCGCGCGACGGGTCGACCCAATTGCAGATCCATCTGGCCGTGACCGATGACTTCGTGACCGCTCGTCACCGTGAGGAACATGCAGGCGCAGCCATCGAACGTGGGTAAAGGACGACAACGGATCGTCAACCGTGCACCGCGACGAACCGCGACGGCGACTGCGCCGGGTCCGTCCGCAGACGGCAGGCTCGCACTTGCCGGCACGAGTTCTGGATGGAGGATCCAGACACCATGTTCGTAGACGTCGCGCGCCGCGAGGAACGTGTTGCCGTGAGCGTCGAGTTCGGCGTAGTTGCCAGGAAACTCGCGCAACTCGCTGCCGAAGCAGCTGCGAGGCGCCGCCCTCAAGCCGGCCAGCGCGGCAGGGACGTCCCCGGTCAATTGCAACGCCACGCGGCGCGTCACGCGACGGCGATCCGCCTGCAGCAGTCCATCCACTTCGTGCAGATCGCTGTACTGCAGGAGCACGGGTGGCTGGTTCATGCAAGACTGGAGCCAGTAGTCGAGTTCGCCGGCCCAACGCAACAGCACCGCCTCGGTCCCGACCGGCAGGGTCGACCACACCACGTTCGCGGCGGGAGCACCGCGGTTCCCGGCGCACACCGACACCTGTGCGTCAGGTGGTGGAATACGGATCATCGCCAGGGGTGCAGTGAGCGCCCTGATCTGCGCGGGGCGAACCCCGCGCTCGACAACCTGGGTGGCGTCTGGGCGTCTGCGGCCCGACAGCTGCAAGGCGACTGCCGGTGAATCGTGGGGCAAGAAGACGGTTGCCAGCCCGCGGCTGTCCGTCGTGTGCCAGTCGTAGTCGGAGTCGAGGCTCGGCCGCCAGCCGAAGTTCACGAACGGAGCTGGGCGACCTTCGTCGTCCACGCTGTTCAAGCTCGTGGGCGCGAGCTTCCGACCAACGACGCGAATGCTGGTCTGACCGAGCTTCAGGTACTCCGGCAGGAAGTCGTAGCCGAAAGCGCGAACCTCGATCCTGCCATGGAAATCGAGCCCTTCGCAGGTGACCTCACCGTTTGCATCGGTGACAGCTGGCAACCCAGTCGGTGCATACCACGTGCCACCGGGCATGCCATCAGGGCCACTGGCATGGAACAGCACGTGGGCATCGCCAACAGGAGAGCCGGTCTCGTCCTCGACATCCACATCGACGGTGGTCCCTGGCGGGCGGACCACGAGCGTGTCGCCGAGGTCGCCTCGCCGGGGTTCCCAGTACCAAGCGCTTCGAGCTCCCGATCGCAATTCAAGTTGGCCCGGCTCGGTGGCGTGTCTGCCATCGAGGCGCAGGTGGCCGCCGCGAACGACCCAGTGTTCGCCATGCGTGGAATCGCCAAGGAGCTTCGAGGGCTCCATGTCGGCTGGGCACCACGTGGCATGCACCTCGTCCAGAGGGCGAGCGAGTTCGTCGACCAGCCGGAACTCGCGCGGTGTCGCGGGTAGTGGCTGGAGGACGATCTCAGTCGATGGTTCTCGCAGCCACATGGCCGCCGCGCAGCCCTCAGCAGTCACCATCTGTGGTGGCGTCAGCGGGTCGTCCGCCACCTGGTTGCCTGACACGTCGAACCAACGGTACTGGCCATTGAGGTCGAGCAGCACCCGCAATCGCTGCAGCGCCGTGCCGTCGGCACGACGAACGATGCGCGTCGCGCACTGGGTCTGTGGCGCACGGAAGATCACCGTCGCCCCGGCCGCGATGGCGTGGCATCGTGAACTGCGCCCAGGATAGACGAGCCGTACCTGCCAGCCGAGCGGTGCCATGCCATACCCACAGGGCGGGATCATGAGCGGGCACGGCAACAGCGGAACGTGCACGGTGAGTTCGCCTTGTTCGGGCACGGCCAGTGGTACGCATGCCCGCGCGCACCTTCCCCACCATATCCGCAGGCGATCGTCATCTGCCGACGGCCACGACGCCCCGGCCCGCTCTACCAACACCACCATGCCCGGCTCGGGTCGTTCCACTCGGATCACGGCGCGGTCCTCGTCGCGCAGAGGATGCAGGGTGACATCGCTGCCGTCGAACAGGCCGAGCGGGGAAGGAACCGGCTCGCACCATTCCTGGTAACCCTCGCGCTCGACCTGCAGCACGATGCCGGGCCAACGGCTTCCGATCGCCATTTGCGCCGCCGAGATCGGCAAGGCGAAGTATCCCGCCGCATCCGTGCGAGCCCGCGGCAGCGACGCAGCGAGTTCCGGCTCCGACCACGGAGCCCATGGTGCAAGCAGGACAGCAGCATTGGCGATCGGTGCGCCAGTCTGGTCGCGAACCGTGCCCATGACCATCTTGGTCTGAACACCTGTCGCGGTGCACGAATGCAGGGCGAATGCAAGCGCGACGAGCAATGGCACCCGCTCGAGCATTCCCGAAGGATCACACCACCTGACAACCCATGCAAGTCAGCAAGCACTCCATGTCGAACGGGTTGGCCGGAGGTCACTCATCCGAATGGCATGGTGCACGCGAAGTCCCCTTCGAATGCGCCGCACTGGTCAGCAACTCACACACTTCCTACCTGCTCAGAACCTGCGTGGGTCCGCGCCGCGGCGGGCAGCCACCGCACCACCAGCGCCGACGCCAGCGCGCAGACCGCGCCGATCCACAGCGCCGGCGCGAAGCTGCCGGTCGTCGTGAACAGCACACCCATCAACGGCTGGCTGAACAGTTGGGCACCGCGCGCCAGGTTGTAGAACGTGGCCGCCGCGGTGGCGCGCAGGGCCGCCGGATACAGCGCGCCGAACAGCGCGCCGAAGCACGACCACGAGCCGGCGCCGAGTCCCATCGCGCAGATCGCCACCGTGAGCAGCGTGCGGTCGAGCAGCAGCGTCGGCAGGGTTGCTGCGACCAGCGTTTGGCCGGCGGCGAACAACAGGCAGAAGCCGACGAACGTGCGGATCCGGCCGTAGCGCACGGCGAGCCAACCAAAGGCGATGTCGGCCAGCACGTGCACGGTGTTGACCTCGATCTGGAAGACGCCGACCTGTGACGGCGTGGCGCCGGCATCGTGCGCCAGCGCCTGCGGCAGCCACGCATACACGCACCAGAAGCCGGTCATGTGCAGCACCAGCACCAGCAGCAGCACGACACTCGCACGGCGCAGCGGCACGCGGAACAACAGCGCGGCGGCCGGCGCCGGCGCCCGTTCCCCCGCCGCCGGCAGCGGCAGCGCCCAGCGCGCTGCGAACACCAGCAGTCCCGGCAGCGCCGACCACAGGTAGCACGGGCGCCAGCCGACCCGCGGCGCCACGAAGCAGCCGACCGCCGCGGCCAGCGCCATCGCCACCGGACTGCCGGCCTGCAGCAGCGCGTGCGCCCGGTCGCGCGCGCGGCCGCTGAAGGTCTCGGCCACCACCGCGTGGCCGATGCCCCACTCGCCGCCGGTGCCGAAGCCGGTCAACATGCGCGCCAGCAGCAGGCTGCCGTGGCCGGCGGCGAGCCCGGTGGCGAACGCGCCGAGGGCATAGCACAGGATGCAGGTGACCATCGCCTGCCGGCGGCCGACGCGGTCCGCCAGCCGGCCGAACACATAGCCGCCGACGGCGCTCGCCAGCAGCGTCAGGCCATCGATCCAGGCGATCGTCGAACCGAGCCCGAGCTTCAGTTCCTGCGCCACGTCGCCCTTCACGAACGCGAACAGCATCAGGTCGTAGAAGTCGAACACCCAGCCGAGCCAGCAGAACAGCAGCACGCGCCACCGTCCCTGGCCGAGCAGTTCGCCGGTGCCCATCCGCCGCAAGGTAGGCAGCAGCCGGGCGCCGCGCCACGCCGTTCGCTATCCTCTGCGCGCTGATGTTCGTTCCCTCGCGCAAGCCGACGGTCGCTGTCCTGGTCCGCAACGTCACGGTCGGCGGCGGCCGGCCGGTGGTCGTGCAGTCGATGACCAACACCGACACCGCCGATGCCGAAGCGACGGCTCTGCAGGTTGCCGAGCTGTTCCTCGCCGGCAGCGAACTGGTGCGCATCACCGTCAACACGCAGGCGGCGGCCGCCGCCGTGCCGGAGATCCGCGCGCGCCTTCAAGGCCAGGGCCTCGACGTGCCGCTGATCGGTGACTTCCACTACAACGGCCACGTCCTGCTGGCGAAGTATCCGCGCTGCGCCGAAGCGCTCGACAAGTACCGCATCAACCCGGGCAACGTCGGCAAGGGCAGCAGCCACGACCGGAACTTCGCCACCATGGTGGCGGTCGCGGTGCAGCACCAGAAGCCGGTGCGCATCGGCGTCAACGCCGGCTCGCTCGACCAGGAGCTGCTCAGCGAACTGATGGAAGCGAACGCCCGGCAGCCGCAGCCGGCGGACGCGCAGACGGTGTTGCTCGAGGCGATGGTGCAGAGCGCGCTGCGTTCCGCCGCCGCCGCCGAGGAACTCGGCCTGCGCCGCGAGCAGGTGATCCTGTCGTGCAAGATCAGCCGCGTGCAGGAGCTGGTGCGCGTCTACCGCGCGCTGGCCGCGCGCACCGACCACGCGCTGCACCTCGGGCTCACGGAAGCCGGCATGGGCATGAAGGGCACGGTCGGTTCGACCGCCGGCCTGTCGATCCTGCTGCAGGAAGGCATCGGCGACACGATCCGCGTGTCCCTGACCCCCGAACCCGGCAGCTCGCGCACGCAGGAAGTGCGCATCGCCCAACAGATCCTGCAGACGCTCGACATCCGGCCGTTCCTGCCGCAGGTCACCGCCTGCCCCGGCTGCGGCCGCACCACCAGCACCTACTTCCAGGAGCTGAGCCAGCAGGTGGAAAGATTCCTGTCGGCGCGGATGCCGGAGTGGCGCAAGCAGAAACCGCAGGCAGCGCTGCTGCAGGTCGCGGTCATGGGCTGCGTGGTGAACGGCCCGGGCGAAAGCAAGGCCGCTCACATCGGCATTTCCCTGCCGGGCACCGGCGAGGCGCCGCGCGCGCCGGTGTACGAAGACGGCGTGCAGGTCGGCACGCTCGAAGGGCCGGCGCTGACGGCGGAATTCCTGCAGCGCATCGAAGACTACGTGCAGCGGATGCCGTAGGGCTGCGCCGGTATGCGCCGCGGCAGCATGGCGCGCGGATTCATGGCTGCCACGTCGCCATGCGCGGCTGCTATGATTCGCCGCGCGATCGGGGCATCCACAAGGAGGGTGCCCGATATGCACTCCATCTCTCGGAAACGCAACACACCAGAACCATGCGAATACTCTGCCTGACCCTCGCGGCGACTGCCTATGGCATCGCCTTCCTGCCGGCGCAGAACGTCACTGCCCCGGCCATCTTCGCCAGCTCGGAAGGCGGCACCAGCGGCAACATCTGGCGCGCCGGCATCAACCGGGTGCAGAACTTCTACGACACCAGCAACTTCATCAGCCAGGGCGTCGACTTCCCGATCATCATCAACAACCTGTCGTGGCGCGAAGCAGGTGGCCTGCTCGGAGCGGCGGTCACCTACCCGGCGGTCGACATCTTCATCTGCTCGAGCACCACGGACTTCCTGACGCCGAGCCTCACGTTCGCCACCAACCGTGGCGCCGACAACACGCTGGTCTACAGCGGACCGGTGTCGGTGACCACGGCCTCCGGCACGACGCCCAATGACTTCGTCATCAACCTGCCGCTGACGACGACGTTCACCTACAATCCGACCCTCGGCGCGGACCTGCTGGTCGAGATCGTGATCAACGCCAATCCGGCGCCGCTCACCGGCACGACGATGAGCTGCGGCTTCTCGCAGGCAGCGCACCTCTGCAACTCGGTCCGTTCGGTCGGCTCGACGACGGCGACCACGGGCTCGATCTCGGCGTTCGCCACCGTCTGCAAATTCGGCTACACCGAGCCGCCGAATGTCGCGCACAAGACCAACTACGGCACCGGCTGCTACAACGCCTACCGCTCGTTCTACGAGAACTTCAACGCCAACACCTTCGATCTGAACAACACCACTGTCACGCTGACCCCGAACGGCAGCGGCGGCTACGTCGTGACCAGCGCACCGGGTGCGGTGATCACGCCACCCGTCTCCGTCGGTCTGGGCATGGGCGACGACACCATCAGCTCGGTGGCGCTGCCGTTCAGCTTCCCGTTCCCGGGCGGCTCGACGTCCACCATCGACGCCTGCTCGGACGGCTACCTCTGGCTCGGCCTCAACGCCAATGCCGATTTCTCGCCGACCGCGGCAGAGCTGCTCGCACAGACCTCACGCATCGCGGCAGCATGGACCGACCTGAACGGTTCTGCCGGCGGCGGTGGTGGCGATGGCTTCTACGACATCGACCCCAGCAACACGTTCGTGCTGTTCACCTTCCAGAACATCCAGGAGTTCGGGCAACCGACCTCGGTCAGCAACTTCCAGATCGCCCTGTTCGCCACCGGCGTGGTCGAGCTGCGTTACCAGACGGTGTCCAACGTCAGCAACCCGCTGCTGGTCGGCTTCAGCTCCGGCGGCGGCGCCAACGATCCGGGCAACCGGGATCTGTCGGCGACGATGCCGTTCGTGACCCAGACCGACCTCTTGGCCCTGGCCTGCAATGCCAGCGCCCGCCCGGTACAGGGCGCGACCATCAGCCTCGTCACGAGCAACATCCCGGCCACCGCGATCGCCTCCGCCAACTTCCTGAGCTTCACCCAGTTCCCGCTGGGCATCAACCTCACCAGCTCTGGCATGCCGGGGTGCTTCCAGTACGTCGGCCTGGACGCGCAGATCCTGGCGTTCACCAACCCGAGCTTCTCGCGATCGCTGACGATCCCCACCGGCGCGATCTGGCTCGGCGCCGTGGTCGTCTCCCAGTCGGCGTCGCTGGTGCCCGGCGTCAATCCGCTCGGCGCGCTCAGCAGCAACGGCACCCGGCTGCTGTTCGGCAGCCTGTGATCCGCGTCTGATCGTCCGCTCGACGATCGTCCGGGGCGCGCCGTCCACTCTGGCGGCGCGCCCCGCGCTATTTGGATCGCTCTGCCGCCGGCGCGCGCACCAGCTGCTGCAGGGCTTCGCCGGCCGCCGCGGTGCGCAGCACCATCTGCGTGTCGACCGGCTGGCTGTCCTCGTCGAACACGATCGTCGAAGTCGACTGCGCGATGCCGACCACGTTGCCGCAGGCGTCGACGACCGGCGCGCCGCTGCTGCCCTTGGCGAACTCGACGGTGACGTGCAGCCAGTTGCTGGCCGGCCCGGTGGCCGGCCGGGCGGCGTGCGCGGCCTCCGGCCTGGAGTCGCCGGCCTTCGCCGCTTCGCCGGCCTTCGGTTCGGTCCCGGGCGCCGGGCCATGGCTGGTGTACTTGCGCGCCACCATGCCTTCGCTGAAGAAGCCGAACTGATGGTCCGGGTTGCTGAGGCACCACACGTGCTCGCCGGTGCGTGCCGCGGCGCGCACCGGCAGCGGCTCGAGGTCGGTGGCCTGGATTCTCAGCAGGCAGACGTCGGCCACGGCCGAGGCGGCGAGCACTTCCTGCACCGGCCACACGTGGCCGTCGTAGTCGGCGACCACCAGCGCGGCCTTCGGCATCTCCTCGTCGTCGGTCAACAGGTGCCAGCAGGAGGCGACCACGCCATCCTTACTGACCGCGAAGCCGGTGGCGGCGGTGAAATGCCACTGCTGGCATTCCTTGCACTCGTAGAAGTGGCCGACGACCAGCGTGCTCCGGCGCACGCGCGCGTACAGCAGTTCGGGCTGCAGCCGCTCGGTGGCCGGAGCCGGCAGCTGCAGCTCGACCTGCGGCCGCTGCGCCGCCTGCTGCCGCAGCGTGACCACCGCGACCAGTTTGCCGGCGGTGCGCAGTTCGCCGGCCGCCTTCTCGATGCCGGCCACCAGCGCGTCGTCGTCGACGAACGCTCCGGCCTGCTGCGCGCGCAGGCCGGCGAACAGCGTGAACGTGACGGTGAGGGTGATACGGAGCACGGCGCCATGCTAATGCGCGCCGTCAACGCCGCCAGCGATCGAGTGCCACGGCGACGACGATGATCGCCCCGACCAGGATCTCGTGCACGCAGTTGGCCACGCCGACCAAGGTGCAGCCGTTGTGCAGCACCGCCATCAGGAAGGCCCCGGCCAGCGAACCGCGGATCGTGCCTTCGCCGCCGGCGAGGCTGCCGCCGCCGATCACCACCGCGGCGACCACCTGCAGTTCGAGGCCGGACGCGGCCATCGGGTCGCCGACCTCGGTGCGGGCGAAGTACAGCACGCCGGCCAGGCCGCTGAGGGCGCCGCACAGCAGGTAGATCCAGGCCTTGGTGCGCTCGACGCGCACGCCGCACAACCGCGCGTTGCTCTCGTTGCTGCCGATCGCGTAGGTGTGCAGGCCGAACAGCGTGCGCTGCAGCACCACGGACAGCAGCAGCCCGAGCAGCAGCACCAGCCACACCGCCGGCGCCAGCACCAGCCACGACGGCTTCGGGAACCGCGACATCAGCTCCGGCAGCCAACCCGGATCGGCGTTGACCATGCTCTCGTTGGCCAGGTACTTGCCGAGCCCGCGCGCCATGCCCATCGTGCCGAGCGTGGTGATGAACGGCACCACCGACAGGCGGGTGATCAACAGCCCGTTGCCGGCGCCGACCGCGGCGCCGGTCAGCACGCCGGCCATGGCCGCGACCAGCACCGGCTGGCCGGCCGCGGCAAACCGTGCGGTCACCACCGCCGCCAGCGCCGCCGCCGAACCGACCGACAGGTCGATGCCGCCGCTGACGACGACGAACGTCATGCCGATCGCGCCGAGCGCCACGAACACGGTCTGCACCGCGACGGTCGCCATGTTGTTGGCGGTCAGGAAGTCCTGCTGCGACCAGCCGAGGCTCGCCGCGCGCAGCGCCGTGAACAGCAGCAGCACGCCGGCCAGGCCGAGGAACGGCCCGACGATGCTCAGCCACCGCTTCATGGCGGCTCCGCGCTGTTCGGCAACAGCGCCGCCTGCAGCAGACTCTCCTTGGTCCACTCCACGGCCGGCATGAACGTGCCGAGCACGCCTGCCCGCATCACGGCGATGCGGTCGCACAGGCCGAGCAGTTCCGGCAGCTGCGAACTGACCAGCAGGATCGCCGCGCCATTGCGCGCCAGTTCGTCGAGCAGGGCGTAGATCTCCTGCCGGCTGCCGACGTCGATGCCGCGCGTCGGTTCGTCGAGCAGCAGCACTTCGGCGCCGGCCTGCAGCAGCCGCGCGAGCGCCACCTTCTGCTGGTTGCCGCCACTGAGCAGGCCGACGCGCTGCAACGGCCCGCGGCAGCGGATCCGCAGCCGCTCGATCCAGGTAGCCGCCACCTGCGCCGCCGCGCGCGGCGAGAACAACGGGCCACGACACAACCGGCCGGCGCTCGGCAGCACCAGGTTGAAGTCCACCGCCCGTTGCCGCGCCAGCCCGCGCTGCTGCCGGTCCTCGACCAAGAGACCGAGCCCGCGCGACCACAGCGCCGCCGGCACCACCGGCGCCGGCAGGCCGCGGTAGCGCACGGCGCCGCGAAGCGCCGGCCGCAACCCGAACAGCGCTTCGAGCAGTTCGCTGCGCCCGGCGCCGCACAGGCCGCCGATACCGAGGATCTCGCCCTGGCGCAGCTGCAGGCTCGCGCGCAGCGGCAGTGGTGCTCCCGCGAGGTCGCGCACCTCGAGCACCACGTCGCCCGGTTGCGAACGCCGGCGCGGGAACACCTGCGCCACCGGCCGGCCGGCCATGTGTGCCACCAGCGTCGCGTCATCGACCTCGGCGAGCGCGCCGCCGGCGACCACGCAGCCGTCGCGCAGCACCGTGCAGTGGTCGGCGATGCGCCGCACCTCCTCGAGGAAGTGGCTGATGTAGACGATCGCCAGGCCACTGCTGCGCAGCTGGTCGATGACCGTGAACAGCGCCGCGACGTCGTCGGCGGCCAGCGAACTGGTCGGCTCGTCCATCACCAGGATGCGCGAGCCGGCGTGCAGCGCGCGCGCGACCTCGACCATCTGCCGCGCGGCCGGCGCCAGCTCGCGCACGCGCGCGCGCAGCGGGATGTCCGAATGGCCGAGCCGCGCCAGCACCGCACGGACGGCGCCGGCGGCGCGCGACCGCGCCAGCGTGCCGAGCGGCGTGCGCAGTTCGTGGCCGAGACACACGTTGTCGAGCACGCTGAGGTGCGGCAGCAGCGACAACTCCTGGTGGATCATCGCCACGCCCGATTGCTGCGCGTGCCGCGGATCGCGCGGCGCATAGCCGTGTCCGCCGAGGGTCATGCTGCCGGCCTGCGGCCGGTGCACGCCGGCGAGCACCTGCATCATCGAACTCTTGCCGGCACCGTTCTCGCCGAGCAGCGCATGCACTTCGCCGGCCCGCACCTCGAAGTCGACGCCGGCCAGCGCCTGCGTCTCGCCGAACGCGAGCGACACCGAGGTCATGCACAGCAGCGGTGCCGGCATCATTTGTCCAGCAGCGACAGGTCGGGATGCAGCAGCGCCCGCACCGCCGGCTGCTCGCGGTTGTCCGGCGTCGCCAGCACCAGCGCAGTGCTGACCTGCCGTTGCACGGGCTGGTGGCGCAGGTGCTGCACCATCAGCTCGACGCCGAGCCGGCCCATCGCCACCGGATCCTGCACCACGAGTCCGTCGATGCGGTGGCGCTCCAGCCCCTGCAGCAGCGAACTGCTGGCGTCGAAGCCGACGAACTTGACCTTGCCCGCCTTGCCGCTGGCCTCCAGCGCGCGCAGCATGCCGTGCGTCGTCGACTCGTTGGGGCAGAACACGCCCGCCACCTGCGGGTGCGCGAGCAGCAGCGAATCGGCGGTGGCCTGCGCCTTGTCGAGATCGCTGCCGTACTGGTTGTCACTGACGACGTGGATGCCGGCGAACCTGGCCTTCAGCGTGTCGAGGAACCCGGCCTCGCGCGCCATCGTGCTGGCCGAGCCTTCCTGGAAGCGCAACACGATCACGTCGCCCTTGCCGCCCAGCAGCTCGCCGAGCCGCGCCGCTGCCAGCACGCCGCCCTGGCGGTTGTCGGTGGCGACGAAGCCCACGTGCGCGTCACCCTTGAGGCCGGAGTCGATGACCACCGTCGGCACCCCGGCGCGCGCCGCTTCGGCCACCGCGCGCTGCAGCGCCGTCTCGTCGATCGGCGCGAGCACGATGCCCGAGACCCTGGAGTTGGTGAAGTTCTCGACCAGTTTGATCTGCGCCTCGCGATCGCCCTCGGGCTGCGGCCCCTGCCACTCGATGTCGACGTCGAGGGCCTTGGCCGCCTGCAGCGCGCCGGCGTGGATCGAGCGCCAGAACTCGTGCGCGGTGCCCTTGGGCACCACCGCCAGCCGCAGGCGCGCGCCGGCCGGCTGGTCGGCGTCGTGCCGGCAGGCGCCGAGCAGCAGCGTCAGCGCAGTCAGGACCAGGACACCGTGGAGGCGCATGCCGGAAGTCTGCCGCGCTTGCCCGGCGAACAGAAGCCCGGGCTGGCGTTGGTCCTCTGCCGCCGGCGCCACGGCGACTCAGTCGGGTTTCGGCTTGCGCGCCGGAAACCTGCAACACCACGCGGAACAACCTCGGCACGTCGGTCATCGCTGCACTCCGTCCGGTTCGGCTCCGGGGCCGGATTCTGCGCCGCCTGCGCCCGCCCTGCCAGCGGCACCCGCCATCACTCTGCCGTCACACGCTGCCATCTACCTGGCCCGGCGCTGCCGCAACTCCTTCGGCAGCGTTCCCGCCGGCGTGCCGCGCAGCTCCGTCCAGCGATGCCATTGCTTCCAGCGTTCGGGCAGCGACGGCTGCTCCGCCTGCGCGATGGCGCAGCGCAGCACGTCCTCGACGCACGGGTCCTGGCGCGTGCCGGTCAGCGCGCACAGGCGCTGGTAGAGCACTCGAGCGTCCTGGCCGCGCAGCTCCGCGATCGCGCGGAAGCCGAGCTGCAGCAGATCGCGGGCGCACGCCGGCCCGATCGAACCGAGCTGCTGGAACTCGCGCCAGGCGGCGCGCTCGATGAAGTCGTCCGGCGCCCGCTGCCGTGCCGGGCCGACGGTGCGGGCGCCAGGACGGGTACGGGCCGGTGCTGCGCTGCTTGTGGCAGCGGGCGGGTGCGCCGCCTTCGGCCGTTCGTCCGCGACCCTGGCGAGGAAGTCCTCGAGGCGCTTGCCCGGCTGGTCCACGAAGTGGCGCGCCGAGCCGGTGGCCTGGACGATGCGGTCGAGGCGGAAGTTGCGGAAGTCCGCGCGCAGCTCGCACCACGCCAGCAGCGTCCAGGTCCTGCCCCAGTAGAACAGTCCGAGCGGCCGCACATCGCGCTCGCTGCGGCTGCCGGCGTCATCGGCGTAGTCGAGCCGCAGCACGGTCTGCTGGTCGAGTCCCGTGCGCACCGCGCGCATCGCCGCGTGCTGGGCTTTCGGGATGTGGAAGTCGGGCACGAACAGTTTGTTGTCTTCGAGCCGCTGCAGCAGGTGATTCGGCAGCACGCGCTCGACCTTGGCCAGCACGCTGCGCGCAGCACGCGCGAGTTCGGCATCCGCCCAGCCCTGCACCATGCGCGCGCCGAGCACCAGCGCCTGGATCTCCTGTGCATCGAACATCATCGGCGGCAGGTCGAAGTGCACCGGCAGGGCGTAGCCGACCCCGGCCTCGCCCTGGATCGGCACGCCCGAGAGCATCAGATCCTGCACGTCGCGGTAGACCGTGCGTTCGGAGACTTCGAGTTCGGCAGCGAGGTGCGCCGCGGTCGTGGCCCGGGATCGGCGCAGCAGCTGCACGATCTGGAACAGGCGATCGGCGCGGCGCATCGCCCAGTCCTAGCGGACTGCGGCCGCGAACTCCACCGCCGCCGGGATCACGTGCGAGATGTAGATGCTGACGCCGTTGGGGTCGGCGACGACGAAACTGCGCGCTCCCCACGGCTGGTCGGTCGGCTGCTGCACGATCTCGACGC
>Ga0209488_10000537_pt1 | contig 32072 bp, 24 predicted proteins | sample Rivendell_Oct201_8_FD_188349 | JGI IMG/M metagenome (GOLD analysis project Ga0209488, IMG submission 188349) | Vadose zone soil microbial communities from the Eel River Critical Zone Observatory, Northern California, USA -... | ecosystem: Environmental > Terrestrial > Soil > Vadose zone >...
TACCGCGTCTTCAGCCCCATGACGGCGTCGGAAAGCCAAGTCGCGATGCCGGGGAAGAAGCACATCAGGACGACCGCGAGGATCATCAGCGCGACGAACGGCATGACGCCCCAGATCACGTCGCGCAGCGGAATGTCGGGTGCGATGTTCTTGATGACGAACAGGTTCAGCCCCACCGGCGGATGAATCAATCCCATCTCCATGACGATCGTCATGACCACGCCGAACCAGATGAGATCAAACCCCGCGGCCTTCAGCGGCGGCAGGATGATCGGTGCCGTCATCACGATGATCGACACCGGCGGGAGGAAGAAACCGAGCACCACCACGAAGAGGAGGATCGCAGTGAGCAGCACCCAGCTCGAAAGATGCAGCTCCACGATCGATTCCGCCGTCGACTGGCTGATGTGAAGATAGCTCATGACATAGGAGTAGAGCAGCGACATGCCGATGATCAGCATCAGCATGGTCGACTCGCGCAAAGTGGCGACCAGGATGGGTTTGAGATCGCTTGCCCTCCAGACGCTGTAGATGGTGGCGATGAGCAGGAGTGCCAGCACGGCACCGAGTCCGGCGGTTTCCGAGGGCGTCGCATAGCCGCCATAGAGCGCAATCATCACGCCGGTGAGCAAAATGACGAACGGGAGCACGCGCGGCAGCAGCGCGAATTTGTCCCGCATCGTCAACTCGTCGGGCCGCAGGAGCTCCGATTGCGTCCCGGATTGTGCAAATTGGCGTTCGGCTTCGCGGAATTCGCGGCGAAACTTCCAGGCCGCATAGGCGGCAAACAGCGCGACCAGCAGCAGGGCAGGGCCGATTGCTGCCAGGAACAGCCGCCCCAGCGATTGTTCCGAGGCGACCGCATAGAGGATCATCGTGATCGATGGCGGCAGCAGGATGCCGAGCGTCCCGCCAGCCGCGATAATGCCGGCGGCAAAGCCGCCCGAATAGCCGCGCTTGCGCATTTCCGGAATGCCGGCCGAGCCGATTGCCGAACAGGTCGCGGGCGAGGAACCAGCCATCGCGGCAAACAGCGCACAGGCAAACACATTGGCGATGCCGAGCCCGCCCGGGATGCGATGCATCCAGGCATGCAGCGCGCCATAGAGATCCTGGCCCGCGCGCGAGCGGCCGATGGCGGCGCCCTTGAGGATGAACAGCGGGATCGACAGCAGCGTGATCGAGGCCATCTCCTCGTAGACGTTCTGCGTGATGGTATCGACCGACGACGCCGGCATGAAAACAATCATGAACAGGGTCGCGACCGCGCCGAGCGCGAAAGCAATCGGCATGCCGCTGAACATCACCAGAAGCGTCGAGGCACCATAAAGAAGGCCGATCGAGAGGACCGTCATGGCGCGCCGCCGCGGCTGCGGATTTGGCCAATAACCTGCAGCAGCAGTTGCACGCTCAAGAGCGTCATTCCGATTGTCATCAACGAATAGGGAATCCAGAGCGGCGGGCCCCAGGTCGAGCCCGAATGATGGTTTTCGACCCAGGCCTCATCCAGCAACACCCAGGACTTCCACGCGAAAAAGCCGCAAAACAGCATGCTCGCAATATCGACCGCGACTTGCCGGACACGGTTCACCCGAGGCGACAGCAGTCCGACGATGGCCTCGATGCCGACGTGGCCGCGCTGGGCCTGGATCGCGGCCGACGACATGAACACGGCGCCGACGATCAAGAATACGGAAAGTTCATCCTGCCAGTCCGTCGAGAAGTGGAAGAAATAACGGCTGGCCACACTATAGGTGAGCACCAATGACGCCATCACCAGCGCGATCGACGACAGCAACACGATTGCCCGATTGACATGAGCGATGATGCGGTCTGCAAAACTTGCGGCGCCCACAGCGGCGCCAAGCCGCCGAGAAGGCGCCGCCAAGGTCGCGTTCTCCACGCTGTCGTGCATTATGATCTGCCCGGCGATTACGAAGCCGGCACATTCTCGGCGAGCTTGATTAGTTCGGCCGACAGGGGGGTCTTGCCGGCGTAATCCTTCCAGGCAGTCGGCCGAGCGAGCGCGCGCCATGTCTCGACGGTAGCCTCGTCAAGGTCGGCGACCTTGGCGCCCTTCTTGGCATAGACTTCGGCGACCTTTTCGTCGTCAGACATTGCCTCTTTTGTACCGAATGCTTCAAGCTCGGCGCCCAGCGCCAGGATGGTTTCCTGATGCTTCTTCGGCAGCTTGTCGAAGATCAACTTCGATATGATCAGGGGCTCCAGCATGAACCAATAGGACTTGCCGCGGCCGGTCGTGAGACCCTTGGCGACCTCTTCCAGGCGGAACGAGATCAAGCTCGTCGAGGAGGTGATCGCGGCGTCGCAAGCGCCGGTCTGCATTGCGGCGTAGAGTTCGTTGGAAGGCGTCGAGAGCGTTGCGGCGCCCGCCGCCTGCAGCATCATGTCCATCTCGCGGCTGCCACCGCGGATCTTCTTGCCCTTGGCATCGGCCGGCACAACAATCGGATTGCCCCGGCTCACGACCCCGCCGGCCTGCCAGATCCAGGACAGGATGATCACGTTCTTGCTGCGCAGGAACTCGTCGAATTTTCTGCCGACGGGCGCATCCTTCCAGGCCGCGCCCTGCAAGTAGTTGCTCACCAGGCCGGGCATCAGGCCGATATTGGTCTCCGGCAGTTCGCCGCCGGCGTAGGAGATCGGATAGAAGGTCAGGTCGAGAGCGCCCCGGCGCAACGACGAAAACTGCGGGATGGTCTTCATCAAGGACGAGTTGGGATAGACCTGCGCCCCGATTTCCCCGCTGGTACGTTTCTCCAGTTCAGCCGCGAATTTGAGGCAAAGCCGGTCGCGGAAATCCCCTTCATCGATGGTGCCGCCGGGGAACTGATGGGAAATCTTGAGCATCGTGGCAGGCGCCGCGAAACCAAGCTTTGAGGAGGCAATCACGGCTGGCGCGGCAAGCGCGCCGGCAACGATCTGGCGTCGATTGAGGGTCATGGCTGTTTCCTCTTGGTCCTCTTGTGCAACCTCACTGAGTTGCGATCGCTTTTCTTTATTCTGTCGCTATTCTGTCGCTGATTCTTATTACTTATTACCTATTCTTATTACTTATTACCTAGTCACTCGTCCGGTATCCACCAGAGGCCTGCCGAATTCCGGCAAATGGTAGGCATTTTCTACATTTCCTAAACTGCCCGAAGGCCCAAATGCAAGCTACGGCCGTGCGTTACCATTGCAAGTGTCGGCGCGCTGTCGAGAGCTGGATACCGCGAAATTTTTCCGCGACAGTTGGACGCAGTTCCCTTTGCGAGGGCAGCGAGGCGGTCACTCCCTGCGTGCACCAATGCCGATGGCGCCAGCCGTTCCAGAAGTCCGTAACACCATGCAGGAGCAGGTCTCCGCGCCCGCCATCAGTTCCTTACATATCTCATCAACCGCGTGGGTCCCACCTCGGCGCCGTAAATGTTCCCCATCGCATCCGCGGCGACACGCTCCGCAGCGCTGGTACCGCTGGATTTCTCGACCGGGGTCCGGATGAGCGCGGTCACTTCGCCGGTTTTTGCACAATATCTACCGTGGCGGCGTCAATTATCGCTTTGGCGGCAACAACACCAAGGAAGTGCCGGTTGCCAACTGGGGCGGGTTCTACATTGGCGGCAATGGCGGTTACCTTACCGCCCGCAATCCGAGCACATACGAAATCGGCCCCGGTGGTGCCGTCCCGCCAAATCTTCAAACATTCACGCTAGCACCGGCCGGCTATCTTTTTGGCGCACAGGCTGGCTACAATTGGCAGGCGGGTGCATGGGTTCTCGGTGTCGAAGCTGACATCCAGGGCACGACGGCGAGGGAGCATGACACCTGTATCGTTGCCTGCTCGGATGCTGCCGGAACGACCGCCTATGATCAGAAATTGTCGTACTTCGGTACGGTGCGCGGCCGCGTCGGCTACTCGATCGGCGCGACGCTGTTCTACGCCACGGCGGGATATGCCTATGGCGAGACCAAGACGACCCTCGCGGCAGCTGTGAACTCTCCGCTGGTGCAGTTTCCATTCAAACATAGCAAGGGCGGCTACGCCGTGGGCGGTGGCATCGAGAGTCCGCTTCAGATTTTTGGTCTGTTCGGGCCGAACTGGACGACCAAGACCGAGTACCTTTACGTCGATCTCGGCGGGAGCACCGACACTCTCGCCCCCTTCGTCCCCAACCCCACGGTTGACACATTCACGACCAAGACACAGGCACACATCTTCCGAGGCGGTATCAATTATCACTTCAATGCGCCGGTGGTCGCAAGTTACTGATCCTCGCAGTCGGGCTAAAGCACAGAACCTCGGCCATCGCGCCGAGGTTCATTTTTTGGGTTGTGCCGGCGGATGTTGGCTTCGGGCAATCCGCGCCGCCGCACGCCCCGGGCGCTCGTTCTCGCCACCTTTTCGGTTGCATCCATGAATTCTAGCGCTGGCCATCGCCGCTGATATACTGCGTCGGGAATGCGGGTCCCCGGAAGGGACAGCAGGCGCGGAAGGGTTGCTCGAACAACAGAGAGGAAAGCCATGACCTTGATGACTCGGCGCCGGATCGTGGCGGGTGCTTCTGCGTTGTCGCTTTCAACCGTTTCATCGCTTCCATCGCGGGCGCAGCAGCGCGAAGCGGTGGGCATGCAGCTCATTCTCGCTGCGGATGTTTCGGGCAGCGTGAATGAAACCCGCTACATGGTGCAGCAGAAGGGCTATATCGGCGCCCTTCGGGACCCGCGTGTGCTTACGGTCATCGGCAATCTCGACCCGCCGGTGTTGGGAGTGACCTTCATCGCCTGGTCGGCGGGGCAATCCGTCATGGTGCCCTGGACGCGAGTGAACGACGCCCGTTCGATGAATGATTTTTGTACGGCGCTTGAAGCTGCGCGGCGTCCAATGAACATCGGTATCGGCACATTCATTACCGATGCGCTCGAGTATTGCCATGGCAGGTTTGACACTGCGTTTACCGGCGGTAGAAAAGTCCTCGATGTTTCAGGCGATGGCGGCGAAAGCCGCGGAATTGTGGATCGCCTGCGCGAGATGCGCGATACGCTGGTCAGTCAAGGCGTGACCATTAACGGGCTTCCGATCATCGTCAAACCGCCGGATTTCATTCGCCCACCGCAGCCGCCGGAAGGCTTGGATGTCTATTACCGCAATCATGTGGTCGGCGGTCCCGGCCATGTCATGATCGAGTCGATCGGTTTCGATAATTTTTACCAAGCGATCCTGCAGAAACTTCTGCTCGAGATCGGGTAGCTCAGAACGGCCGGGCGCCATCCCGGCCGACATTGATGCGCGACCTATCTCTGAGTCGGGTTGAAGAATCGTAAATCGGGCGGCGGCTGATCCTTTCGGGCGGGCATCAACAGACCGTCCGCGCTGATCATGTAATTCTCTTTGCCGATATGGACGTGCTGATTGTTTTCCGAGCAGACGACTTCGCGCCACCACGGTTGCGAATCGGGATCGCGCTCGAATTTCCTGGTAACGACCCAGGGACGCGTGAGCGCGTTGTCGATCACCGTGATCTCGTCGTAGAGGATATTCGCATTGGTCTTGTCGAGGTAAATCCGTTCCTTGATGACGGATTGATTGTCGGCATGCAACGGAAGGCCGCTGGTGTCGTAGGCGCGCGGGCCCTTGAAGCCGCGGGTTTCGACTTCGAGCACGTTGTAGGTCCCGGTGTTGCCCTCGTCGATCCATCGGCCGAGAGAGTAACCCCGATATGACGGCTCGACCTCGGCCGGGAATGTGCGGCCGTCGGTATGAATGCGACGATTGTCCTGGATGTGGTCGATGAGGATGTAGGTCGTCTCGGGCGTCACGACAACTTCCATCGATTCATAGGCGATCATGGCGCGGGGCATGCCGGGCGGCAGGCACATGTATGATGGTTCCCAGCCGTGTCCACCGCTTTGCTGGTCCTTGACGTTCCACTCGTAGATCGCCTTGTACTCGTCCGTCAGCGGCGCCAATGTCGCGGTGCCGCGCGGCTTTTCGGGATCGAACGATCCGCGCGGGCTGAGCGTGTTCCACTGACCTTTCAGGTTGGGATATTTCGTGTCAGCCGCATGAGCGACGGCGAAGGTTGCCAGCAATGCCGCCGCCGCCGTCAATAACCGGATCGAGCTTACCCAAAGCATACGTCTCCTCCATTGTTGATGGGTGACCCCTCGCCACGACTCGTCCGCCCCGGATGGTGATGCGATTGAGTGGTTTGTCGCGGCTCGCTTTATCTCCCCAGCTGCCAAAATTAGCTGCCAAGCGATTTAACAGGAATCTTGGCGTCTGGCCAATAGCCGGGCGGACGTGCTGGCGTGTCCGGCTTGACCAACGTTGGGAAAGCGTGCTTTCCCAGATGGCATCCGACTTGGAGCAGTTCCGAGGTGCACATGAATGAAAGGTCGCCGCCGCAGATTCCTGCTTCGGTCGGAGAGTTGTACGACAAGCTGACAATTCTGGAGATCAAGGCCGCGAGGATCACTGATGCCGCGCGATTGCGTCACGTGACCCACGAACTGGCTCTGCTGCGCGCGGTCGAAAAGAATTACGCATCGACCGACACGCGGCACATGCAATTGTTTGCCGAACTCAAGCGCGTCAATGAGGCGCTTTGGGACATCGAAGATGCGATCCGCAATTGCGAACGCAGGCAGGAATTTGGCACGGAATTTATCGCTCTGGCTCGATCGGTCTATAAGACAAATGACAAGCGATCCGCCCTCAAGAACGAAATCAACTTGCTGCACAATTCAGAAATCGTCGAACAAAAAAGCTATTCGCCCTATGGTTAGAAATGCCGTTTGCCTGCATCGATGGATGGGCCGGAGCGCCAATTTGCAAGAGGCGCAGGCGCCAACAGGCGCAGGCGTCCCCGTCATTGCGCGACGGCCCGTCGGCGGCTACGGTCCTGGAGTTGGAGGATGTCCCGATGGTTCAAACGCCGGTGAAGCTGTCCGGTCTTGCGATCTTGGTTGTCTTGGCCGTTGTGCTGGCGTGTCAGGCGCCGGCGCGCGCCGATCAGCGCGACGAATTCCTGGCCGGCCGCTCGCGCGACTGTCCGGGCTGTACCCTTGATGGCGCCAGTTTCAAGCGGCGCGACCTCTCGAACGCAGATCTTACGGGGGCGAGCCTCAAGGAGGCCAATTTCCACGATGCGCGGCTCATCGGCGCCAAGCTCGCGGGCGCCAATCTCACCGAGGCCAATCTCAACAAGGCCAACTTGACCCGCGCCGACCTGCGGGGTGTGAACCTGCGTGACGGAATGCTCTATGGCGCCATCCTTGACGGTGCGAATTTGAGCGACGCCGACCTGACCAATGCCCTCATGGGGACGGCGCGGCTCACGCGCAGCAACCTCACCAAGGCGGTGTTGCGGAACGTCGACTTGCGCAAGGGGCGCCTTTCGGAGGCGATCCTTACGGGGGCCGACCTTGCCGCCATCGCGCTGGATTTTGCTATTCTGCGGGGCGCGCGGCTTGACGGCGCACTGCTGGCCGATTCTCGGCTGATGGGCGCCGATATGACGGGAGCCAGCCTGGTCGGGGCCGACTTGACGGAGGCCGATGCGCAGACTGCCAATTTGCGCGAAGCCGACCTGACGCGGGCCAAGCTTGAACTCGCCAATTTTCGTCGCGCGACCTTTCACGATACCAAGCTCGACGACGCGGTGTTCAATATGACCATGATGCCGGACGGCACGCGGTTTCCGTGAGTATGGCAGGAATTTCGTCATCGGGTGGGCGCCGGTGCATCGTCGGCGGCGGCCAGCAGGGACTGCGCAAGACCCTTCACAACTCGTTCCTTTGCATGATGCGCTCGCACCGAGCTTTGCGCCTGCGCCGCGCGCCTGTCACGCTCTGCTGCGTTGTCGAGAGCCATGTGGCAGGCGCGTATTGAAATCTCCCGGCCGCGCCGCGCGCCAGCCGCCGACCTCCGGTGCCCAGTCGATCCCTGCGCGGCGACTGGCGTTGATACGCTGGCGACCCGATGCGCAGCAGCCTCGAGCAGTTTGATGCGTGTGCCGCCGCCGGCGTGTAACGGCGCGAGCGCCAGCGTTGCGTGCTGGTACAGCGTTGCGACACTCTTGACCCGGCCGAGCACGGTGACGGATGGATGCCGGGTCAATGCCACGACGCCCGGAGGAGGCGATGCGCCTGCAATCAACAGCCGGCAAGCACCGCCGGCCGGTGCGCGCAAGAACGGCAAGACCTTTTGGGCGAACCAGATGATCCCGTCGGAATTGGGATAATATTGCAGAGCGCCAATGAAAAGCAGCGTCTTACCATTGTCCCGTCGTGGCTTTCGCGGCGGAATTTCAACCGCATTGTGCAGCACCTCGCACCTGAGGCCTGGGTGTCGTTGGGTAAGCCGCAGGCTCTCTCGGCGGCTTGCGACATACGCACGCCGAAAATTTCTCCCGAAGCGGGCTATCAGCGCATCACATGCTCGGCCCTCTTGCTCGAGCCAATCGGCAGAGGTCAAGTCTCCTCGCAAGCGGGCGAGCCGCGCCTGTGACGCAAAAGAACTCAAGTCGTCCTCATCGAGATCAACGGTTGCGGCAATTCCTTGCGGCGACTGGGCGATGCAGGGCAGGAGATAGCTGCGTCCGATGTGAATCAAATCGGGTTTGCAGATTTCGATCACGCGGGCGATATCTGTAAGCACCGGCGCCGACAAGGCGCGGGCGATACTGGGCTTGCCATAGGCCCGAAAGGCGTCAAGGCGCGCCAGTCCATTCGCTATACGCGATAACAGCGAGAAATGCGTATCGGTACGTCCTCTGATATTTATCCAATGCAGCGAAACGCCGCGCTCCTGCAAGAAGGATATTTCATCTTTTGGTTCGCCGGCGACCGGAACGACAATGACATCGACACGCGCGATCCGCGACAAGGCCTCGACGAACAGCCCCATGCGCATGGCTAACCCGTTTCCAGTACCGGAAGGAACGATGGGCGAAATGAACACGGCACGGAACTTCGGCATCAGGCTCCTGCAATATTGAACCGGTGACCCGTCGTGGAATTCCGCATTTCGCCGTTACCTCGCGAAAGCGCGTTCAAGGCATCATGCGGGCTACGGGGCCTTGGCGATATTGTACATTTCGAACCGCGTCAGGCTTTCAAACTGGCCTTCGGTCAATTGTGTGGGCAATTGCGGATTGAAGCCGCTTTGGCCTGGCTTGCGGTATAAATGAGCACGCAAGATTATCTTGCGGCCGGCCGATGTGTCGGTCACTTCACAAAGCTGTTTGATGAAAGCGTCGCCGACCGCGCTCTCGCCTTCCGCCGGCGGCTGCGAGATGCAGTCTCGCGATGCGTCCACGTTGTAACGCCCGGCCAAAATTCCGCCGAGCAAATAGGCGTCGGCGCGTTTGCGCACGTTTGCTTCCGTAACATCGTTGCGATGGTCGGGACGAGCGTCGGTAACAAGGCGTATGGCCTGGAGGATACCATTCCGATCGAACAGCGCCGAGACCACTACGGGAAAGCTCACTTCGGTGGTGCCGGCCCAGCGCGAGATTTCGCGGTCGAGGTCGCGCGCGCGGGCGATATACTCGAATTCGTCGTCATATTCGAAATAGACCTCGTACAAGCCATCAGGCTCGGCGCGGCAGCGCGCAAATTCAGACAAGCCGGTGAGGCCGAGGCGTGGCGCTCCGCCGTTCGAACCGCAGGCAAACGCACGGAACTCTTGCACGCCGGGCTGGGCTGCAATCGGCTGGCCGAGTTTGAGGTCCCAGACAGTGGACCGGCGCAGGTTCTGCGCCTCGGCGGCGTAAGGCCAGGCGAGGACGAGCATGACGAAAGCGGTGCGAAGCAGTGAAATCATGGGGCGCTCCCTTTACGCGATAGTCTACCGATTGCGGCGGCTGCGGCCAAGAACTCATGAGGCAGAACTCGTGAGGCCGAGAAGGCATGGATTCGAGAGCCCACGAGACCCATCATAAAGGTGGACCAGCCTTCCGATTTCTGATGGATGCCCGCCGTGGCAAAAACCGCTATAGATCATGCGGATTCCAACCCCGATGGTGACACCCGATGAACCAGACCCGATCCCTTTCATGCGCGATATTTTTGGTGGCGGCGAGCCTTTGGGCCCCGGCCGTCAATGCTCAATCTGCCGATGATCTTGCGGCCGGCCTGCGTCTATTTACCCAGAAGGGTGATTGCGGCGCCTGTCACGGTTGGGCGGGCGATGGGCGCAAGATGGATAGCCAGATGCCGGATGGTGCCAACCTGCGCGGCATGCAGATCGACCGCGAGACCTTGACCATGACGATCAAATGCGGTCGTCCCGGAACTGGCATGCCGCCCTTTGACCGGCTGGCCTATAGCGATGGCCGCTGTTTTGGCCTCAAGGCCGCGGATTTGCGCGCGCGCGGACTGAGTGTTGGTGATCCGCCGGCGACGCTGCAGCCGAGCGAAGTCAACCTGTTGGTCGATTTCCTGCTTGCAAGAGTCGTCGGCAAGGGGCCGATCAATCGCGCGCAGTGCATCGAGTTCTGGGGCTCGGACGTCGAGGCCTGCAAGGATTTGGGTCAGTGAGGGAGACGAACTTGGGAGGTGTCGATGGGTTTCGCAAGAGCGCGTGAAGAACGCACTCTTGCTCTACCCATCCTACTTCTTATTGAAAAACCGCAGGTCCGGGGGCATTTGCCCCTTGCGAGACGGCATGAGCACTTCATCGGCGCCAAGATAATAAAGTTCATGGCCGATCGAGACGAGGGCGGTGCCTTCCGTGCAATAGGCCTCGACCCAATCGGGATGCTTATCGGAGCGGCGTATATAGCGTTTGTCGACCGTCCACGGCCGCGTAAGGGCGTTGTCGATCACGGTCATTTCGTCGTGCAGGATGTTCGCGTCGGATTTGTCGACGTACATCTTTTCCTTGAAGATGGACAGATTGTCGTAATGCAGCGGCAGGCCGGTCGCATCATAGGAGCGCCGGCCCTTGAACGGCCCACGCGTTTCGAATTCGAGGACATCGAAGGTCCCGTCGCCGTCCTGGTCGATCCATTTGCCGATCGAGTATCCGGAAAAACTGGGCTCGATTTCTTTCGGCCAGTCGCGCCCGTCGGTGAAGATGCGCCGATAATGATCGCTGCCGCCGACGAGAATGTAAGTGGTCTCCGGCGTGACTATGATTTCCAGCGGCCGCGTCGCGACCATCATGAATGGCATGCCGGCCGGATGGCAGAGCGCATGGTCGAGAAAATTGCCTTGGCCGCCGTTGGCCTGGTCCGCCAGACTGTCCTCGTGAATTTTCTGGTACTCCGGTGTCAGCGGGGCCCCTTGTGCTTTGCCCCACGGTTTGGTCTGGTCCAATGATGGCTGGCCGCCTAAACCGCGCACGACAAAGCGCCCCCAGGCACCCTTGAGGTCAGGATATCTTGCGTCGGCGGCTTGTGCGACGGAAAGCGATGTCGCCAGCATCGCAACCGCCATTGTGGCAACCGTGAAAATACGACAGTGCATCCATGCCTCCGTGACCGTCGTGGAATTTCGTAGCCTGAATTGAAATTTGTAGGATGGGTAGAGCAATTTTGTGCGCGTCTCTAGACGCGCACAAAAAATTGCGAAACCCATCAACCCCTTGTGCGACGGTCGATGATGGGTTTCGGAAAATCGCGTAAAGAAAGAACGCGATTTTCCTGTACCCATCCTACAATTACTTCGCCGCCGCCGGGAACGCCGGCAGTTTGTTGAGGTCGCGTGCATCGTGTTGGATAATGATCTTGGCTTTCATGCTTGCTGCGATCTTCTTGAAACGATCGAGCGAGGCCAGGGTCTGCGAGCGGTCGGAGTTGAACGACGGCACGCCGTTGGTGTCGAGATTTTCCTGGAAGTGAGCCAGATCGCCGGTGAGCATCACGTTGCCGGTCTGCGGCAGTTTGACCAGCAGGCTGTGATGGCCGGGCGTGTGCCCGGGCGTATAAAGCATCATGACGGTGCCGTCGCCGAACACATCCTGGTCGAGCACCACGGGTTCGACTTTGGCTTCGCCCTTGATCCAGGCCGCAAATGGCACCGGGTTGACGCCGGGACCGGGTTTCGGAGCGTTGAGACCGTCCCAATCGCCCTTGCCGATCAGTAGCGTCGATTTCGCAAAGGAAGCGACCTGGCCGATGTGGTCGCCATGGTAGTGGCTCACCCCGACGTATTTGATCTGCTCGGGCTTGATGTTCAATTGCGCCAGTTGATCGACGATGCTCACCTTGGGGGCAACGTTTGGTGCGTTCATGGCATGGCCGGCGTCCCAAACCATATAGTCGTTGCCGTGCTTGACGAGATAGCAGCTGTAGACCAGCGCCATTCTCAAGTTGTTGTACGCGTAGGTGTCAGAGAAACGGACGTTGACGTCGATCGGGGCACCGGGGGTGCCGCATTCGAGGCGTGTGAGAGTGACTTCAGGCGGGGTTTGAGCTGAAGCGGGCAGGCTGACGAGGGCGCAGGCGCCGCTGGCGCAGGCGCCGATTGCCAACAAGATCAGGGAACGCTGCATTGCTTTCCTCCTCCAAACTGGCGACAATTATGTGATAGTTCAAGCCAGGAAACGGAATGTTGCCCGGTTGTTGTGGATCGGTCAACGCATTAACGAAGACTCTTGATGAAGAAACGGAGACTCTTGATGAAGACTTTGACTTGCGCATTCGTCCTTGCGCTGCTGCCCACGCTGGCAGGCGCAATCGAGCGGCCCGACTGGGCCTTTCCGCCGGCCGGCGTGACGGGAGCTCCGCGACCGCCGGAAACCGGCGAACTCAAACGCGTGCCGGGTAGCACCAAGACCTACACGCAGTCGCAGATCGACGCCTTCAACGAAGCGCCGGACTGGTTTCCGGACGCTCATCCCCAGATGCCGGACATTGTTGCACGCGGCAAAGGCACTCAGGTGCGCGCCTGCATCAGCTGCCATCTCTCGACCGGCCATGGCCATCCCGAAAATTCGCGGCTGCCCGGTTCGACCGCAGGCTATATCGCGCGCCAGCTGGCCGACTTTCGAAGCGGCGCACGCAAGGGCGCAGCCAACATGATCACCTTCACGAAGGCCATGAGCGACGCTGACATGAGGACCGTTGCAGAATATTTTGCATCGCTTCCGGTCAAGCGCTGGACCCGCGTGGTCGAGGCCGATACCGTGCCGAAATCCTATTTTGTCGGGACGCGACGCATGCCGCTGCCGGCCGGCGGCACCGAGCCGATCGGCGCACGCGTGATCGAGCTACCGGAAGATGCCCACCTGGTGGAGCTACGCGATCCGAATTCCGGCTTTGTTTCCTATGTGCCGCCCGGAAGCCTGGCCAAGGGCCAGATGCTGGTGGCAACCGGCGGCGACGGCCGGACGATCGCCTGCACGATCTGCCATGGGCCGACGCTCAAGGGGCTTGGCGATGTCCCGGGCCTTGCCAACCAGTCACCGGTGAACATCGCGCGCCAGCTCTATTTGTTTGGAACCGAAGCTCGTTCAGGACCGTGGGCCGTACTCATGAAGCAGGTGGTCGAGAAGCTCACCAACGACGACATCGTGGCGATCACGGCATTCATCGCGTCGTTGGATCCGTAGGCTCTGTAGGATGGGTAGAGATATCGAAACCCATCATGGTCTCGGGCCGCACATTGATGGGCTTCGGCAAAACGCGTAAAGAAAGAACGCGTTTTGCCTCTACCCATCCTACAAGATCGCGTTTATGACCCTCCACCAGCTCCGAATCTTCCTTGCCGTGGCGCAGGCGACGACGCTGACGCGAGCCAGCAAACAGCTGGGCCTTGCGCAGCCATCGCTTTCCAAACAATTGGCGACCCTTGAGGATAGCATTGGGACGCAACTGTTTGAACGCGCTCACAAAAGGATGGTGCTTACGGATGCGGGACGCCTCCTGCTGCATCACGCGCAGGGCGTCATCAGCGGCGTTGACGAGGCGGAAGCCGGGTTACGCGAATTCGCAAATGGCAGGCGCGCTATCGTTCGCGTCGCGGGTATCAACTCGGTGATCAAGGCGCTGGTTCCGGACGCGTTGCGACGCTGTGGCGGCCCCGCATCCGGCATCGAGATCGATATTCACGAGGCCGCGCCCGGCGAGGTCGTCGAAATGCTCTATGCGCGGCAAGCGCACATCGGCCTGGTCGCGGCTGGTTCGGTGGCGCAGGCCAGCATCGGCTTCCGACAGGTTCCGGTGGTCGACGATCCTTATGTCTTTGCGGTCCCGCGTGCGATCAATCTCGGTGAGTTAAAGAGTCTCGATGACATGCCGCACGATGTCGCGCGCGTGCTCAACAATTGCATCCAGTTTCATTTCGGCACACAATATACATTGCGCGTGCAGCAATGGTACCAGCGCATTCTTCCCAAACATCGGCTGGTGGCGCATTGCCGCACCTACGAGGTGGCGCTCGGCCTCGTGCGATCGGGATTCGGCGTCAGCCTGGTGCCGGCATTGACGGCGTTCCTGATTGAAGGATCGCTGGAGGGCATTGAACTATTCGCGACCGACCATGGTCATCGGAGCACCGTTGCGCTCGTGGCCGACCAATATCTTCGGATTGCCCCGTACCGCGGTTTTGTCGAGGCGCTCCAGGCTGCGGGACAAAACGTGGCTTTGCCGCCAATCTCGCCGATGCCACAAATCATCAAAGATGCGAGTAAGCGGACGGTGTAGCCCAGCATAAGGGCGTTTACGCCCGTCTACGACGGCCTATGCAGCCTTAAGCGCGTTTACGCGCGGCAACGCGCAATGCGGGATTGATCTCTTGGTCTGACGTGAACCCCGGATTACGCTCCAAGTCGCGTAAACGCGACTTTAGCGCTCCATCCGGGCTACGATCGTAGTCAAAATCTTCTATTCGAAAACGGAATGGCATTCATAGCTTGAATGCTTGGAGGCAGTTGCGGCGATATCGGAGATACGCGTCCAGCATTTCGAATTCCGGGGTGTCCCGCAATGGCCGAGGTTTCCCAGCAATCTGCCACCCTTGCGAATGCCGGCGCGCCCGGCGCCAATCGCCGCAACGGCGGGCCGGAGCAATGGGCCAACGATTTGACGCCGGTCGGTGCTGCCGACTGGAGTTTCGATTTCGCCGGCCATCTTCTGGAACGTGCGGGCTTCAGCGGCACGCCAGACGAAATCGCACGTCTTGCTGGCATGACACCGGAGGCTGCGGTCGCTTCTCTCACCGAATACCGCGCGATTGCCAACGACCACCTGGCACCCTTTGAGCGTTCCGATGTCTGGGATCCGAGCCTGCGTGACTTTCCGGTGAGCCGCGTTGCCGCGACCGAGCTTGCGGAAAAAACCGGCCAAGCCATGGGGGTACGCATCAAGCCCTCCGGCGAGCGTCGCCTGCAGCCGGTTGTCGATCGCTTCTTCTATTGGCTGCGCGCGACCGTTCTCGAAACGCGCCGTCTGGCCTATTGGTGGGCCGACCGCATGGTCGCGACCAACCGGCCGCTCGAGGAGAAGATGGCGCTGTTCTGGCATGGCCACTTCGCAACCGGCGAGGAAAAAATCCGGGACTATCGCAAAATGGAACAACAGCTTGCGCTGTTCCATCGGCGTGCCACGGGCAATTTCCGTGACTTGTTGCGTGACGTCGCGCGCGATCCCGCCATGCTGGCCTATCTCGATGCGGCGCAGAACGTGAAGGGCGCACCAAACGAAAACTTTGCCCGTGAGGTGATGGAACTCTTCACCATGGGGGTGGGCAATTATTCCGAGCGGGATATCCGGGAAGCAGCGCGTGCGTTCACGGGATGGATCGACGACGATCTTGCTTTCAAAGTCGATGTTGCAAAACACGACGACGGTCAAAAAACCTTTCTCGGCCGCAGCGGCAATTTTGACGGATTGGATATTCTCGACATCATTCTCGATCAAAAAATCACGGCGGAATTCATCGCCGGAAAAATCTACCGATTCTTCGTCAGGGAGGAACTGCCCTTGGGCCTCCAAGCCCAACTGGGTGCGCTGCTGCGGGATAACAACTATGAAGTAACACCCTTGTTGCGCACCCTCTTTCTTTCACGCGATTTCTACAGCGCACCTTCGTTTGGAACACATATTAAGGGCCCGACCGAATTCGTCGTGTCCACCTATCGAAAGCTCGGGGTTAAACGACTGCCCGGTATTCCCGACCTCTACACCGTGAGTCGCGAGCTGGGGCAGATACTGCTCAATCCCCCGACGGTGGCGGGCTGGGCGCAGGGCCGATCATGGATCACACCGGGCCTGTTGCTCGCGCGTGGCAATCTCGCGCGTGACATCATGTTTCCGGACATCATTAATTTCACCGATCCGAATTTCAGTCCCGGTCGTGAAGTCAAACGTGTGAATGATCGCATCCTGGCCGGCATGGATATCCGTGTTGCTACACTGGAGGACGGCCCCGCCGAAGGCGGTGGAATGGGTGGCATGGAGGGCGGCGGCGAAAAAACCATGGCCAACGTCATCGCGAGTGCGGAGGATTTCAATACCCGCTACGGCAGCCTGGTCGGCTGGCAGGAGGCCGTGCGCCGCGTTAAGCCTATACCGCGTGCGGCGGCGCAATTCGATCTTGCCAAGATGGTCATGGCTGCAGGGGCGAAGACCAGTGCCGACGCCGTCGATCATCTGTTGCTGCGGCTATTGCGGGTGCCGGTCGATGGCCAAGTGCGTCGGACCTTGACCGAATTTCTCGATCGCCAGTTGGGCACGAGCGATTTGGGTCAAGCTGCGACCTATCTGGAACGGCCGCTACGTCTGGTGGCGCACTTGATCATGAGTTCACCGCAGTTCCAGCTGGGTTGATGGAATTGTAAATGGATCGAATGGCAGTGTGAGTCGATGACAGTGAGGCGAGTTCGGTCTGACTCCCTCTCCCCTCCGGGGAGAGGGCGGGGGTGAGGGGGGACCGAAAGGCCGGGACTGCGCACCTCGACGGATCGACTCGGACTGACGTTTTAGGAAAGGTTCTGGGCCAATCCATAGGCCCCGGCCCCCCTCACCCCAACCCTCTCCCCGGAGAGGAGAGGGACTAGACCGAGGTCGTCGAGGGAGCATTGACTGACACGACGCTAGTCGTGAACAATCGGATGCCAGATTTAGGAGAGCGCCATCATGACTATGCCAATCTCATCCCGCCTCGGCATTGCGCGGCGCGATCTGCTGCGCGCAGGTTTTGGCAGCCTTGCTCTTGGGGCTTCCGGCAATTTTGGCCGCTCGCCGTTCTGGGCCGAGGCTGCTGCTGCTCCGGCGACCCAGGAAGGACGCATCCTGGTCATCGTCGAACTCTCCGGCGGCAACGACGGGCTCAACACGGTCGTGCCCTTTGGCGACGACGCCTATTACCGCGCACGCCCGCGCATCGGCATCAAGCCGCAGCGCGTGCGCAAGCTCGATGATCATATCGGATTCCAGACCACGATGGCGGGCTTCGAACGGCTCTACCGGGAAGGCCAACTCGCCATCGTGCACGGCGTCGGCTACGACCAGCCGTCGTTTTCGCATTTTGCCTCGATGGCCTATTGGCACACGGCCGCGCCCAATCGCGGCGAACTCTACGGCTGGCTTGGCCGCGCCGCCGACGCCATGGACCCGCAAGGCCACGCCAATTACATCGTCAATATCGATACCCAGCAGTCGCTCTCGGTGCGCGCGCGCGCGCACGTGCCGCTCGTATTCGACGAGCCGCAGAAATTCGTGCGCACCGGCTTTGCCGAGGAGGCTGCGGCTTTGCGCCAAATTGCCGGCCACGGACAAGGCGAGAACGACGCGCAGCAGTTCATGTTCGATGTGTCGCGCAGTGCGCTGGATGCCGAGCAACTCGTACGCGACGCCTGGGCAAAATACAGAACACCTGTCGACTATGGCCTCGTGCGCTTTGGTCTTGAGCGCGTCGCGGCGTTGATCGCAGCCGATTTCCCGACGAAGATTTATTACGTCGCTTATCGCAACAACGCCTTCGACACGCATGTTTATCAGGGCGACGTGCACGCGCGGCTGTGGACCTACACATCCGACCACATCGCGGCTTTCGTGCGCGATGTAGCGCGGCTCGGCCGCGGCAAGGATGTGGTGATGATGGCCTTCAGCGAATTCGGCCGGCGCGTGAAAGAAAACACCAGCCAGGGCACGGATCACGGCACGGCCGGTCCCGCCTTCGTGATCGGCGAGCCCGTCAAGGGTGGCCAATACGGCGCATTGCCGAGTCTCACCGACCTCGAGGACGGCAATCTCAAATATACGACCGATTACCGCCGCATGTATGCGACGCTCATCGGCAAGTGGATGGGACACGCCGATACCGAGGGCGTGCTGCGCGGGAGGTTCGACCCGCTGCCGCTGATGTAGCCTATAGGCGCCATAACGGATTGAACTAAGGTAGTTTCTCGCCGGCCGAGGGGCCGAGTACGACAACTGCGGCAAGCATCTGACGCTTGCCAGGACTCGTCGCGCTGAGCCTGGACACGCAATCATCACATTCAGGTGCTACGTCCAGGCAGGTCACAAACTGAGCACCGCACACAAACTCAGCAACGCGCGATTGCCGGTTTACGTCCGGCAGACGATGGGATAGTCTCCCCGGGTCCCCGGAGCTGCCAACGAGCGATCCGACAATCGGACGACCGGTTTGCGGACGTCATCAACTCGCATCAAACAAATGCCCGGGGCCCAGCATTGGGAGGAAATGATGAGTATCAGACTGGCACTTCTATTGGGCCTGCCGGCAGCGATGCTGGTCGGCCCGGCGACGGCACAACCGGCGGGGCCAAACCCCAACCAAGTCGCCGCCAAGGCACTTCTGCAAGCTGCCGACAAGGCGATCGGCGCAAGCAGCGTCAAGTCCTGGACTGCGACTGCCACTGGCTGGATGGGTTATCCGGGGCAGCAGTTCGCGCAAGGCGACCTGCCGCGAACGGACCTCAAAAGTTTCAGCTATACGGTTGATTACGCCAGCAAGTCCGGCAAATGGGAATACGTGCGGGTCCAGGGGAACAACCCGGGCCGCGGCGGCGGCGCAGGATTTCCCGTTCAGGGCGAGCAGAAGTTCACAGAGTTCGTCAACGGCAATCTCGCCTGGAACGTAAACGCGCAAGGCCAACCGGCTCCGATTCTGGCGCGAGACGCCTCGGATCGTCAGCTGCGGCTCTGGCTTACCCCGCCCGCCTTCATCCAGGCAGCGCTCGCCGACAATAATGCGGCGGCCACTGACCGCTATTATTCCCGGCAAAACCGGACCGTCAAAGTCGTCGCCTTTACGACCAAAGTCTGCGACCGGCCGCAGCCGCAATGCACACGCCGCGTGACCGGCGAGTTTAACAACGACAATCTGCTCGAGCGGACCATCACCTGGTTTACCGACCCGGTTTTGGGCGACAAGATGGTTGAATTCCGCTGGAGCGACTACAAGGATGTCGGCGGCGGCGTGAAATTGCCGCACCGGGTTCATGCCCATATCGGCGATCATCCTTTGATCGCGGGCGGTCACAACTACCTCGATCTGCGCATCACCGAAAACAAGGTGAATGTCGCGAATGCCGCGCAGGCGGTTCCCGACGCGGTGCGCACTGCGCCTCCTGTGACGACGAACCGCGTGGTGGCGACAACTCTCGCCCCGGGCGTCGTGCACATGGGCGGCGGCTCGCATAACAGCGTCGCCGTCGAGTTCAAGGACTACGTGACCGTCATCGAGGCGCCGCTCGATCAGCAGCGGTCGCTGGCAGTGATCGCGGAAGTCAAGAAGACCTTCCCCAACAAGCCGATCCGTTATGTCGTCAACACCCATAACCACTTCGACCATCTGGGTGGGGTCCGCACTTACGTCGCGGAAGGCGCAACCGTCGTCACTGAAGACCGCAACAGGAACTTCTACCAGCGCGTCGTGCTGGCACCGCAGTCGCGGACGCTCCTGCCCGACCGTCTGTCGCAACGGCCGTTTGCGCCGACCGGCCCCGGTCAGCTGACGGTGCAGACGTTCACTGACAGCTACACGATCAGCGATGGAAATCAGTCAATCGAGCTGTACAATGTCGAAGGCCTCAACCACAGCGACAACATGCTGATGGCATATATCCCAAAGGCGAAATTGATCATCAGCGCGGACCTGGGCGGCCCGCCTGCGGCAGGAACGCCGGCGCCGGCGAATGTCAGCGCAAACTCGATTGCGCTGTTCCGGAACATCCAGCGGCTCAAGCTTGATGTTGCCACCCACGCGCCGATCCACGGCGCTACCGGACCGCACGCCGAGTTCGAGCGGGTCGTAGGACCGGCCGCGGCGCGCGCTCCCGCCCCTGGTGGCGGTGGTTAGGCATTATGTGATCGCACCGTTCGTGATCCCGGTGCCTAATCTTGCCCTCTCAACCCAACTCGGGCTTGCCCGAGTTGGGTCACCATAGCGGTTCCCAATCATTTGGAGTCTCTTTGTCGTGATGGCCGCGCTCTTGTCTTACGTTCCGGCAAAGACGTGGATGGCCGGCATCGCAGACAGGTTTACGCAGTCTGCGCAAGCTCGACTTCGTGGCCGGCCATGACGTCGATAGAGTGGTTCTAATAGTGTGGCTCTAATAGAGTGGCGTACCGCTCTCATCTGCAGTGCAACAGCTGGTTTACGCCCCGCAGCCGATGGGATATCGTCCCCGGGTCCCCGGAGCTGCCAATGAGCGATCCGACAATCAGGCGACCGATTTGCGGACTATTCACATCAACGAAAATTTCCGGGGCCATAGGAGGAATTCATGAGTATCAGAAAGGTACTGTTGTTAGGGCTGCCGGCAGCGATGCTGGTCGGCCCGGCGACGGCGCAACCGGCCGGGCCAAACCCGAACCAAGTTGCCGCCAAGGCACTGCTGCAAGCTGCCGACAAGGCGATCGGCGCAAGCAGCGTCAAGTCCTTTACCAATACCGCAACAGGTTGGATGGGTTATCCGGGGCAACAGTTCGCGCAAGGCGACCTGCCGCATTCGGATCTCAAAAGCTTCACCTTCACTGAAGACTTCGCCAGCAAGTCCGCCAAATGGGACTATGTGCGTGTCCAGGGGAACAATGGGCCCCGCGGCGGCGGCGCCGGATTCCCGGTCCAGGGCGAACAGAAGTTCACTGAGTTCGTCAACGGCAAATTGGCCTGGAACCTGAACCCGCAGGGCCAGCCCGTTCCCATCAACCCACGTGATGCAGCCGATCGCCAGCTCAGGTTGTGGATCCACCCGGTCACCTTCATCCAGGCGGCGCTGGCAGACAACAATGCGGCGGCCACCGAGCACTATTACGCGCGGGGAAACAAGACCGTCAAGGTCATCGGCTTTACGACCAAGGTCTGCGACGGCCCACAACCGTATTGCACCCGTCGGGTCACCGGCGAGTTCAACAATGACAACCTGCTTGAGCGGACGATCACCTGGTTTGCCGATCCGGTCCTGGGCGACAAGATGGTTGAATTCCGCTGGAGCGACTACCGCGATGTCGGTGGTGGCGTGAAGATGCCGTACCGCATTCACGCCCATGTCGGCGATCATCCTTTGATCCCCGGTGGCCATAACTTCCTGGATCTGCGGATCAGTGATATCAAGGTGAATGTCGCGGACGCCGCGCAGGCGGTTCCCGACGCCGTGCGTAACGCGCCGCCGGTGACGACGAACCGCGTTGTCGCGACCACGCTTGCCCCGGGCGTCGTGCTCATGGGCGGCGGATCGCATAATAGCGTCGCCGTCGAGTTCAAGGACTACGTCACGGTCATCGAGGCGCCGCTCGACCAGCAGCGCTCGCTTGCCGTGATCGCGGAAGTCAAGAAGACCTTCCCCAACAAACCGATCCGCTATGTATTGAACACCCATAATCACTTCGACCATCTGGGTGGGGTACGTACCTACGTGGCGGAAGGTGCAACGGTCGTCACGGACGAGCGCAACAGAAACTTCTACCAGCGGGTTGTGCTGGCACCGCAGTCGCGGTCGCTCCTGCCTGACCGGCTGTCGCAACGGCCATTCGCGCCGACGGGACCTGGTCAGTTGATGGTGCAGACGTTCTCGGACCATCACACCATCAGCGATGGGCAGCAGATCGTCGAACTGCACTACGTCGAAGGATTCAATCACAGCGACAACATGGCGATCGTGTATCTGCCGAAGGAGAAGATCGTCATCAACGCCGACATGTATGGCCCGCCGGCGGCAGGCGGCAACCTGCCGTTCGTCAGCCCCAACGCCGTCGCGCTCTATCGCAATATCAAGCGGCTGAAGCTCGACGTATCCCAGCATGTTCCGATCCACGGCAATCCGGGATCGAATGCCGATTTCGAACGCATCGTCGGTCCAGTTGCGGCGACAGCGCCGCAAGTGGGTGGCGGGGGTTAAGGATTGTAGCCCAGGTTGAGGCGTAATGCGTGCTTTACGCATTGCGCCGAAGCCCGAGGGCGGCATATCCGCAATCACGATGTTCGTAATTGTACCGTCTACAAACCCAACTCGGGCTTGTCCGAGTTGGGTCACTCAAAGTGACTGAAGTCAGTCCATCGAGACGCCGCTCGCTTTGATCGGGCCCGCCCACTTTTCGATTTCGCTTTTTACAAACCCGGCAAGATATAGCGGCGTTGCCCGCTCGTCTGAGACCGGCGTCGAGCCCAATTCAAGCATGCGCGTGCGTATCGTTGCGGTGCGCAGCGTTTCCACGACAGCCTTGTTGAGCCTCTCCGCGATTGCCTCGGGCGTACGTTTGGGGAGAAACAGAGCAGTCCAGGCGTAGGTCTGGATGTCGAAACCCTGTTCGAGTGCAGTCGGCAGGTTCGGCAACACCGGTGACCGTTGTTCTGTCAAAATTGCGAGGCCTTTTATGGCGCCGCCGTCGATCTGCGGCTTTGACGTTACAATCTGATCGCACTGGTAGTCGATCCGACCGCCGATAAGATCCTGCATGGCCGGCGAGGAACCTCTATAGGGCACATGGGTGGGGTCGACACCAATGGTATGGTTGAGCACCACGCAGGCGATGTGAGCCGATGCCCCGGCGCCCGACGAGCCAAATTGCATCTTGGCTTGATTTTGCTTCGTGTAGGCAACGAAATCTTTGAAATTTTCGGCAGGCAGATCCCTGCGAGCGACCAGGACCATGGGGGTTTCCGCAATCAGTGCGACCGGCGTGAAGTCGGCCGAAGCATCGTAGGCCGGCCGTTTATAGAGGGTCTGATTGTGGGCATGTGTCCCGACGCTGCCAATCCCCATTGTATAACCATTGGGCTGGGCGTCTGCGACGCGTTTGGAGCCGTTGACCCCGCCGGCTCCGCCGATATTTTCAATGATAATCTGCTGGCCGAGGATTTCGCTCATGCGCTGTGCGATGAGGCGACCGAGCACGTCTTGCGGCCCGCCTGCGGCAAACGGAACAATCATGCTCATCGGTCGCGACGGGTAGGCTTGCGCGTGTGATATCCGCGCGGTAGCCGGCAATGCGGCACTGGTCGCGGCCAAGTGCAGGAACTTGCGGCGCGAAAGTTTCATATCGTCCTCCCCGGAATTGCACGCTTGGGATGCGGGCCGCAATCGCCTGTTCGAAAGCAACCAATTGATCTGCGGTGCGCGCGGGCCGATCGCATCAATGCCGCCATTTTCAACGGCCACGGCGCGTCCATGTCGGCTTGTCGATATGGTATCAACCCGGGTTGCGGGTCAACAGCGACAATTCGTTGCAGCCGCAGCACAAAAAATCGGTGCGGGTTCAAGACCCGCCCCATTCACGTCGCAAACCCAAGGGCAAGCCGCACGCCGGGGTGTGTCGGGATCTGCCAAATCCGACTGACAAGCGCGGCGCACGGATCGCGAAATTGGTTTCTCTGGCTTTCTGCCCTCAATTTGCCGCACCTGTAACTCATACGCACGCTGGAGCGTGTGAGTGAGCAGTTACTATTCGAGTCCAATCGGGGGTGTAATGAGTACCGTTGGGCGGGGTTTGTCGTGCGTGATGTTTTTGTGGTTTTCTCCGTCAGAGGTCATCCATAACCTTTCGGCGAGGCGACCTGATTCTCGCGCGTGGATTTCAATCGGTCGCGCTGATGGCGGCAGAAGAAAACGCCAACCAACGTTAAGACACCCATCATACATGCGGCCGGGGCTCGCGGCGTCGATGATGTCGTCGAACCGGTGCTATTTCATTCAGCGCATGATGGGGCGGCGTGCGCGGGCGTTTGGATGAATTGAGACATCGGCTCGCTAGATCGTCGCAACCGGATGTGAACCAACATAAGCAGAGCCTCGAGGAGGTCGCGCAATGGCAACTTTGAATTCAAACCAGGGGCTCAAGCGTTCAGTAGATATGCGACAAAGTTCCAAATCGTGGCGCTGGAGATGGCTACTGAAGCCATTTTTGGTGGGAACTCTTGCATTGTCGGCGGCGGGTGTCGAGGCTGCGGAACTGACATTGATTCACATGGGCGACCTGCACGGTCATATGGTACCACGACCGAGCGCGCGTGGTGAAACGACGGCGGCAACAGAGGGCGGTCTCGCCAGGGTCTACACCAAGATCGAGGACATCCGCAAACAGCGCAACCGTGACCGGACGCTTCTCATTAACACAGGCGACACGATCCAAGGTTCGGCAGAGGCACTGTTCACCCGCGGTCAGGCTCTCGTCGATGTACTCAATCACTTCGGTATCGACGCCTATGCGCCCGGCAATTGGGACTGGGTCTACGGTGCCGACCGCACGCTCGAACTGTTTGCGGGATCGAACCCGAAAGCCCCGTGGCACGCGCTCGCCGCCAACGCTTATTACGAGGGCGAGCCCTATGCGGCGCAAGCCGGCCAACGATTGCTGCCCCCATACCTCATCCGCGAAATCGCCGGCGTCAAGGTCGGCATACTCGGTTTCACGACCGATCGCGGGCCCCAGGTGGTGGGTCGCGGCGTCACCAAGGGCGTGCGCTTCAGCAAAGGCGATGCAGAGTTCAAGGAGTTTGTCGGCATCTTGCGCGAACGCGAAAATGTCGCCCTTGTGGTCGTGATTTCCGAACTCGGCCTTTCGAACAACATCCGCTTGGCCGAGGAGACGCCGGGCGTCGACGTGATCCTGTCATCCGACATGCACGAGATAACTCGAACACCCGTTATGACCGACAACGGCACGCTGATTGCGGAAGTCGGCCAGGATGGCCAGGTGATCGGCGAACTGAACCTGACAATCGAGGGCGGACGGATCGCGAAATGGAAGTGGACGCTGCACCACATCGACGATCGCATCGAACCGAATGCCGGCATCGCCAAGTTCGTCGCGGATGTTCGAAGGCCCTTCCTCTCAGGCCCGCAGTTCAAGCGGCACGTCAATCCATTCAACGGCGCCAGGCTCGCGCAGCCGATCGATAAGGTGGTCGGACAGACGAAGGTTGCGCTGCATCGCATGAATTTCGCTGATCATGAGCCTGCGGCGGTGATCGAGGGAACATCACACATATTCCTCACCGACGCCTTCCGGAATGAAGCGAAAGCCGATATCGCCGCCATTCGTGGTTTCCGCTACGGCACTGTCGTGCGTCCAGGCCCCATCACCCGAGAGGACCTCTATCACTTCATACCGATCGGCCCCATGATTGCCAAAGGCACCATCAAGGGCCGACAACTCAAGAACCAGATCGAGAACTCGGTGGACGGTTCGCTCAATGCCGATGTGTCCAAGTGGACCGGCGGATGGCTTTTCAATTACAGCGGTGTGCGCGCGGAGATCGACCCCTATGCGAAAGCGGGCGAACGGGCAACAAACATCAACGTCTTGGATCGGGCAACCAAGGCATGGAAGCCGCTGAATTTGGAAGCTGACTACACCTACGCGTCTTATTATTACACAGCCGACCCGGACCTGATCAACACGACGCCGGCGAAGGAAATCTCTGTCCTCAAGGATGAAAATGGCGGCAACCTCGATGCGGTCGAGGTGGCGGTTCAATATTTAAGCGTCCTGCAGAACCGAACGACGACGCCCAAGCCGGGTCGCCTCAAGCTTACCAAGCCAATCCCGACTGCAAGCTCTGGCAGTCCTGAAATCCAACCGTGGCGCGGTGCCGTTCAATCGGCCGACAGTCCGCCCAAGACCGGCGCTGTCAGTCTACCTAGAGCCGCCGCGCGAAACCGATAATCTGACAGGGAGGAACAAGCAATGCGATTTACAAGAAAGCTCGTGACGGCGGTGTCGGCAGCGCTTGCGATTTGCGTTACCTGCGACGCGCAAGCCCAGAACGCTACGAAAAAAAGGCCTCAGACGGTCAATGCCCCTGGGCCGGCCGATTCGGCGCGCCGTCAGCAGATCAACGAATGGACCATAGGCTTGGCCGGCGGGTTGCTCGAAGGCGCGCCAATACGGCTTGCAACCGAAATGTCGCGCGTTGTCAATGACGGTTTCAATCTGCATGTCTTGCCGATCGTCACCCGCGGCCCGACCGAGAACGTCAACGATCTGCTCTATCTCAAGGGCGTCGACATGGCGATCATTGCGAGCGATTCCCTTGAAGAGTACAAATCGCAGGTGCCGGACATCCAAAATCGGATTTCATATATACTCAATCTGTTCCCCTCCGAACTGCACGTATTCGTGCGACCGGAGATCAAGTCGCTGCAAGACCTGGTCGGCAAGAAAGTCAATTTCAACACCCAAGGAACTGCCGCCGCCTACACCGGTCCGCTGGTCTTCAGCCGCTTGCAACTCAATGTGAACAAGACCTTCATCCCGCACCCTGTAGCGATGGAGCAGATGAAGAAGCCTGACAGTGACATGGCCGCGGTGGTTTTCATCACATCAAAACCGATTGATCCGTTCCTCAAGGGTAGGTGGGATCCAGGCTTCAAGTTCCTGCCTGTCCCATACGACCGGCGCTTCGCCGATTATTACCTGCCGGCGACAATCGAATCGACCGACTATCCGAGCCTGCTCGCGGCCGGCGAGCGCATCGACACGATTTCTGCGCCGACAATTCTGGTTTCTTACAACTGGGATCCAAAATCCGACCGCTATCGGCGCGTGGCGCGTTTTGTCGATAGTTTGTTCAATCGCAAGAGCCAGCTCCATGCCGCCGGATTCGATGCCAAGTGGAAGGACGTCAATCTTGCTGCCAGTATCCCGGGTCTGACACGGTTCCGCGCCGCACAGGAGTGGCTTGACACAAGTGCACCAAAATTGGGCATGCGGCCATGAGGCATGTCCTCCTCACCGCGATCGCGTTCGTCGGCATGGGCTACGTCGCCCAAGCGCAGACAGCATTGGAGTCCTGTCCGCCGTCGGAGGACGCGACCGCCCGGCGAGAGTGCCTCTTCAAGCTCTGGTGGGAGCAGGTCGGCAAGGACGCCGCGTTTCAGGCATCACCTTCGGCGCCGACCAACGGCGGCGGCTGGTACGTCAGCGAAACGACATCGCCGGTCGACTACAGTCTGCAGGTCAGTGCGTCCATTCTCTCTCGTGCGACTGCGGAAGATGCGCCGTTATCGTTGACCATTAGATGCCGCGCCAGGAGGATCGACCTGTCGGTCAGCGCGATCAGCGCTTGGAAGGCGCCAAGTAACAACCAAATTCGGGTTGCCTACCAGATCGAACAGCGGCCCGTTGTCGAAGAGCGCTGGACCGCGTCTGCGGGCGGCAAGACCGCCAGTTTCAACGGCAACACGCTGCAGTTCTTGCAGGCGCTGCCGTCCAGCGGCCAGATATTGATCCGCGTCTTCGATTCACAAAATGCGGCGCATGAATCCATCTTCCGGCTCGACGGAATTGCGGCCACCCGGCAAAAGGTCGTCGACGCATGCAAGGATGCACCTGGCCCCGATCGGAGTTTTGCGCGGCAACCGCGGTAACCGCAAAAAGAAATAGGGCGGACCTCTGGGCCCGCCCCACATTATTCGTTCCGTCGATCCTGTCAGTTCAATGCGAATACGAACAGGTAGCTTGAGTTCTCCAGCTTGTCGAACTTGACCGGATGGAGGTGGCGGCCGGAGGTTTGCACTGCCAGATACTGTTTCGGTCCGATTGCATAGGTCACCGGCGAGCCCTTGAGCGGCGTGCCGACATTGAAGCGCCAGAGTTCTTCCAGCGTCTCATCGTTATAAGCGACGACCCAGCCGTCCTGCATCGCGGTGAACACGAGGCCACCGGCCGTGACCGTTGCGCCCGAGCGGATTTCGATGTCGGTCACGGCCTTGGCGACGATCTTGTGATTGACCGTGTCATAGGCGGTGATCGAACCGTAATAGAGATCGCTCGTATAGGTGCGCTTCTCCCATTTTTCGCGGTCGAGGCCGCCATCCGCGCTCTTGAAGGTGTTGGTTGCGCCGTTCTGCGAGAAGCAGCCTTCGGCGCCGACGCCGTAGGCGATCTTCTTCACGGGATTATAGGCCGTCGGCTGATGCGCGACGCCGCCGTGCCAGGTCGGGCAAGCCCGCTTCATGACGTCACGGTCGGCGCGCAACGCGCGCGCCTCGGGCAGATATTTCTGCACGTCGAGCCTTGGATCGTATTCGGCCGGCATGCCGGTCTTCGGGTCGAGGCCCTTGGTCCAGTTCATCTCGTTGACATATTGGCTGCCCTTGATGAAGGAGCCATTGTTGCGATCGAGCGAATAGAAGAAGCCATTGCGAGCGAAGTGCGCCGCGACCTTGCGCGTCTCGCCATTGATCGTTGCGTCGTAGAGCAAATGGACGCCGTTTTCGTCCCAGTCCCACGAGTCGTTCGGCAGGTATTGGAAGTGCCAGACGAGCTTGCCGGTATTGATGTCGAGCGCGACCGCCGAGTTGGTGTAGAGGTTGTCGCCCGGCCGTGATTCCGGATCGTATTGCGGAACCGGGTTGCCGGTGCCCCAGATCGTGAGTTTGGTCGCTGGATCATAGGAGCCGGTCTGCCAGATGCCACCACCGCCGGTCTTCCAGGCGTTGTTCTTGTCCTTCCATGTCTCGCTCCCCGGGTCGCCCGGCTTCGGGACGACGTACCAGCGCCACAGCTCATTGCCGGTCTTGACGTCGAGGGCGGCGAGCCAGCCGCGCGTGCCGGCGTCACCGGCGCCGTTGGCGATGATGACCTTGTCTTCGGCCACAATGGGCGCCGTGCGGAAGCGCTCGCGGGTGCCGAATTCATTCCGCTGCATGATCATCTTGTCCCAGACGACTTCGCCGCTGTCACGGTTGACCGCAACCATGCGACCGTCGGCCAGAGGGGCGATGAGCAGATCGTTGTACATCGCGAAACCGCGCGACAGGGGGGTAAATCCCTCATGGCGGACGCCGAAGTCGTTGGTCCAGACGAATTCGCCCTTGTTGGGAGCGCGCGCGTCGATCTTGTAGAGACCGCCCCAGCCATCGATCAAATACATGAATCCATTGTCGATCAGCGGATTGACCTCCGCCTCAAGGCCGTTCTGCTTGATATCCTGCATACCGCCGAGCGCCATGGCCCAGACCATGCGCAGTTCCTTGACGTTGTCGCGGTTGATCTGCGTGAGCTTGGAATAGCGTTGGGAACTGTAATCGCCATTCATCATGAGCCAATTCTGCGGCTCATTCTGGGCGTTGAGCAGGCGCTCTTTGTTGACGGTCATCCGGTAGGTGGCCGTCTGCGCGTTCAGCGATAGCGTGCCGAGCGCAAGCGCCGAAGCGCTCGCAAGCGCGATGGTCGCAAATTTCATGGTTATTTTAGCCCTATGTTGCATGGCTCCCTCTCTCTCGCCCTGTTGAATGGGCGTGTGGAAAAATTCTAGCCGCGATGGCGCGGCCGGACAATGGGTCTGGTGGGCTTTGGTTGCGTGGGGTTAGGGATAGCAGACGGAGTTGGTGTGATTCGAGGTGATTCAGCGAGTTCGGTGGCTCCCTCTCCCCTTTGGGGAGAGGGGTGAGCGGGCACAAAGCTCGGTGTTGGTCCCCCCACCCTGTCCCTCTCCCCAGCGGGGAGAGAGGACGCAAAAGCCGCGTCGTCGTCACTTGTCGAGGGCCTGCAGCGTTGATCTGTCGCATCAAAAAAGGACGGGCCCCACCAGCGCGTTTACGCGCGTCTTCACGCGCTATGGGCCCGCCCCAATCCGTTCACGGAAGTGTTGTCAATTCAGCGCGAACACGAACAGGTAGCTCGAGTTCTCCAGCTTGTCGTACTTCACCGGGTGCTGGTGGCGCCCGCTGGTCTGCACGGCGATGTATTGCTTCGGCCCGATCGAATAGGTCACCGGCGCGCCCTTGAGCGGGGTGCCGACATTGAAGCGCCATAGCTCCTCGAGCCTCTCGTCGTCATAGGCGACCACCCAGCCGTCCTGCAGTGCCGTGAACACGACTCCGCCGGCGGTGACCAGCGCGCCCGAGCGGTTCTCGATGTCGGTCACGGCCTTCGCGACCACCTTGTGGCTGACGGTGTCGTAGGCCGTCATCGCGCCGTAGTAGAGGTCGCTGGTAAATTTGCGCGGCTGGCTCTTGGGCTTGTCCTCGCCGCCGTTCGGCAGATAGGCGACAGTGTGGCCTTCCGTCGAGAAGCAGCCTTCGGCGCCGACGCCGTAGGCGATGTGCTTGACCGGGTTGTACGCCGTCGGCTGGTGCGCAACGCCGCCGTGCCAGGTCGGGCAGGTCCGCTTCATGACGCCACGGTCGGCGCGGAGCGCGCGCGTCTCCGGGATGTAACGCTGGACGTCAAGCTTCGGATCGTACTCGACCGGCATGCCGGTCTTCGGATCGAGGCCCTTGGTCCAGTTCAGCTCGTTCACGTATTGGCCACCCTTGATGAAGCTGCCGTTACCGCGATCGAGCGAATAGTAGAAGCCGTTGCGACCAAAGTGGGCGACCGTCTTGCGCTTCTCGCCGTTGATCACTTCGTCATACAACATGTGGACGCCGATCTCATCGTAGTCCCACGAGTCGTTCGGCAGATATTGGAAGTGCCATACGAGCTTGCCCGTGTTGATATCGAGCGCCACGGCCGAGTTGGTATAGAGGTTGTCGCCCGGGCGCGCCTCGGGGTCGTAGAGCGGCCATGGATTGCCGGTGCCCCAGATCGTGAGCTTCGTTTCGGGGTCGTACGAGCCGGTCTGCCACAAGCCACCGCCGCCGGTCTTCCAGGCGTTGTTCTTGTCCTTCCATGTCTCGCTGCCGGGTTGACCGGGGGCCGGCACGGCATACCAGCGCCAGAGCTCGTTACCGGTCTTGATGTCGAGCGCGGCGAGCCACCCGCGCGTGCCGGCGTCGCCGGCGCCGTTCGCTACGATCACCTTGCCCTCGGCGGTGATCGGAGAGGCGTGGAAGCGCTCCTTGTTGCCAAACTCGTTGGGCTTGGCCACCTGCTTGTCCCAGACCACCTCGCCGCTATCGCGGTTCAGCGCGACCACGCGGCCGTCGGGAAGGTTTGCGATCACCATATCTTCCCAGAGCGCGATGCCGCGCGTCTGCGCGCGGTTGCCTTCGTGGCGAACACCGAGATCGTTGTGCCAGACGAACTCGCCCTTCTGGGCGTTACGGGCATCGATCTTGTAAATCCCGCCCCAGCCGTCGCTGGTATACATGAAGCCGTTGTCGATCAGTGGATTGATTTCGGCCTCCGGGCCGTTCTGGCGCACGTCCTGCATGCCGCCGAGCGCAAGCGCCCAGGAGAGCCGCAGGTTCTTGACGTTTTCGCGGTTGATCTGGGTCAACTTGGAATAGCGGTGCGAGTTGTAATCGCCGTTCATCATGAGCCAGTTCTGCGGCTCGTTCTGGGAGTTAAGCAAACGCTCCTTGTTGACGGTTATTCTGTACGTTGTTGTCTGCGCGGTCAGCGATAGCGTGCCGAGCGCAAGCGCCGAAGCGCTTGCAAGCGCGATGGCGGCATATTTCACGGTCGTCTTAGCCCGATGTTGCATGGCTTCCTCTCTCTCACCGCGCTTCTGTTGAATGGGCGCTGCGTGTGGAAAAAATCTAGCCGCGTTGGCGCGGTTGGACAATGGGGTTGGAGGGGGTGGGGATCGTAGCCCGGATGAGCTGCCTCCTCAGAAGCGCCCTTAGCGCTTCTGAGGGGGAGCGATATCCGGGATCGCCAGTCCCCGCATATCGCCATCTCGCGTGAAGAACGCGATCTGGCTCATCCGCCGAAGCCCGCCCGCGGCGTCAAGCCGCCGTTCGGGCGAAGGCGGCTGCGGGC
>Ga0209488_10000538_pt1 | contig 32007 bp, 29 predicted proteins | sample Rivendell_Oct201_8_FD_188349 | JGI IMG/M metagenome (GOLD analysis project Ga0209488, IMG submission 188349) | Vadose zone soil microbial communities from the Eel River Critical Zone Observatory, Northern California, USA -... | ecosystem: Environmental > Terrestrial > Soil > Vadose zone >...
TTTTCGAAAAGGCGGGATTCCCGCCGGGCGTCGTCAATATCATCACTGGATTTGGAAACGAAGTGGGCGAGCCGCTCATCACGCACCGAGACGTGGCGAAGGTCGCCTTCACCGGCGGCGATAAAACCGGCCAGGCCGTCTACGAACAGGCCGCGCGTGGTATCAAGCGTGTGACGCTGGAGCTGGGCGGCAAATCGGCAAACATTGTGTTTGACGATGCGGATCTGGATCAGGCGGTGAACGGCGTTGTCTCCGGTATCTTCGCGGCAACGGGACAAACCTGTATCGCCGGCTCTCGTGCCTTAATTCATCGGCCGGTTTATGACGCGTTCGTCGAACGTCTGCTCACACTGGCACGAAGCGCACGGATGGGAAACCCGCTGGAGCTATCCACCCAGGTCGGTCCGATCACCACGCAGCCGCAATACCGAAAGGTGCTCGACTACATGGACGTGGCGAAAAGCGAAGGCGCCGTCTGCCTGCTCGGCGGCGGCGCCGCGACGCGGCCGGAATGCGGAACCGGGTGGTTTGTCGAGCCCACGATTTTCGCCGGCGTTAAGTCCGAAATGCGCATCGCGAACGAAGAAGTGTTCGGACCGTTGCTCGCACTCATTCCGTTCGACGATGAAGAGGAAGCCATCCACATCGCCAACTCCACCATCTACGGGCTTGCTGCTGGCGCGTGGACGCGCAACATCCGGCGGGCTTTCATGATGTCGGAGCGGCTGGAGGCCGGGACGGTATGGATCAATTGTTATCGCGTCAACAGCTACATGGCTCCCTTCGGCGGTTTCAAAAGATCCGGCCTCGGCCGTGAAGGTGGAATGGAAGCGATGCGGGAATATCTGCAAACCAAAAGCGTGTGGATCGACATTGAAGGCCACACGGCGAATCCGTTTGGTCTGCGCTAGCATCGACGTCTTACCGCAAAGCCGGTCATCTGGCTCGCACTTGAAAAGGACCGTTGAACATCACCCAAATTGCGATAGGATTTTCCGCATGAGATTCCCATCGGCCCAGGGGGAACCCCGAACCATAGTGGAGGTGTTCATGCCCTGGATGAATGTATACGGGTCGGTGCGTCAGGCGATTCAGGATCTGGTCGCCCCGGAAATTCAAAAGCTGCATGGCGAAATCAACAGACTGGAAGGTAAGATCGAGGGACTTGACGGCAAGATTGAGGGACTTGATGCGAAGATTGAAGGGCTGCGAGGCGAAATGAACGCCCGGTTTGATGCCGTCGATCGACGCTTCGAAAGTGCTGATCGCCGATTTGGGTCCGTCGAGAAGCGGTTGGAATCCGTAGAATTCTCCGTCAAGGAAACCATCGGCATCCAGATTCAGTCTATGGATGCCAAATGGCGAGAGGCGATGGACGTTCATGAACGCCTCGCAACTCTCGAAGCCAAAATCGACAAGCAATAAATTCCAACAGAGGGCCGTTGCAACGGCCCCTGGCCCCACCTGTGTGATTCGGGGAAGTGCAGCAATGGTGCCGGAATCCGCGGCGAAATCGTAAAGCACGCTTACTCTCTGTTCAACGTCAGAACGACGACTTCAGGTGGCACGCGGAAGCGGACCGGGACGATGCTCGTTCCGATTCCCCCGGTCACGAAAAGCCTTCGGCCGCCTTCTTCAACGAGGCCGTAGGCGTACCGCTGTCCAAACTTCGAAGGAACAATCGGTCTGCCAATGATCGGAAGATTCACCTGTCCGCCGTGCGTATGCCCGGCGAGGGTGAGGCTGACACGGGCAGGGATCTCGGGAAAGAGATCAGGGTTGTGCATGAGAACAATCACGGGATCGCCGTCGGGAATCTCCGCGAGTGTTTGGGTCAGCCGGTTTCCGCGCGTCCAGAGATCCGCGAGTCCGCAAAGCCAGAAGGACTTTCCGCGATACATCAGGGGCATATTTTGATTTTCGAGAACCAGAATGCCGTTGGCCTCCAGCGCGCGGCGAACCCGCGGGCCGTCGTACCACCAATCGTGATTCCCAAGGATGGCGATCACCCCCAACGGCGCCTGGAGCGCCGCGAGTTCGGCGGCGATCGGCTCGGGTTCGACGAACCGGCCTCCCGCGACGCCCTGAATGACGAGGTCTCCAAGTACCACGATTAAGTCCGGGCGCTCGGCATTCGTCGTTGCGACGATTTCCCTAAGATTGGCAAGACTTCGATGAGGAGATCCCACGTGCAGATCCGACATCACGGCGACTTTCAATCCGTCATGCTCCGCATGCCAGGGATCCAGCGCAATCGTCTGTTTGACGATTTGCAGGCTGGCAGGTTCCCACCAGAACGCCCAGGCACACAAAAAGAAAAGTGCCGCAACGCAGAGTGTCAAAGCAAGACGGATCTTTCGCGATGAAAATCTCATGGGCAACGAGTCGCACTCAAAAGGATAGTCGATGCCAGCGAGAGATTGCGAGAGCCGACAATCCGTTTGGCCGGTGATGGCATCGCCACGGTTCTTTATCCTTTCTAGGCTTCAAGCGGGGCGCTATGATTTGCCCAATTTCTGGAGTGACGGAGGACACGATGTTTTCAAAGATTCGAAAGAGCCGATCGGCGCTGCCCTTGATTGTGGTTCTCACCGCACTGGTCTGGACCGCGCTGGTGACTCGCGCGCAGTCGGGCGCGAAGAACGGCGAATGGCCGACCTACGGGGGCGATCTCGGAAATACGCGCTACTCGCCGCTCGATCAAATCAATGAGGACAACTTCAGCAAGCTGGAAGTCGCCTGGCGATTCAAGACCGACAACCTCGGCCCTCGTCCCGAATTCCAACTGGAAGCAACGCCACTGATGGTGAAGGGCGTCCTGTATTCAACCGCCGGAACAAGGCGTGCCGTCATCGCGCTCGACGCAGAGACCGGCGAGTTGCTCTGGACCCACTCCGAAAACGAAGGCAAGCGCGGCGATGTGGCGCCACGCCAGCTTTCCGGACGAGGACTCGCGTACTGGACCGACGGCACGGAGGAGAGAATTCTCTATGTGACGCCGGGCTATCGCCTGATCGCTCTGAATGCCAAAACCGGCGCGGTTATAACAAGCTTCGGCACCCGCGGTGTTGTGGATCTGAAGCTCGACGACGATCAGAGCATCGATCCGCTCAGTGGAGAAATCGGACTGCATGCCACGCCCGTCGTCGCCCGCAACGTCGTGATTGTCGGAGCCGCACATCCCACAGGAGCCAATCCCAAGAGCATGCGCGCCGTGAAGGGATACGTTCGCGGCTTTGATGTGCGGACCGGCAAGCGCCTCTGGATCTTCCATACCATTCCGGTCGGATCCGAATATGGAAACGACAGCTGGGAAAAAAACTCCAACTCCTACACGGGCAATGCCGGAGTGTGGGCGCAGATCTCTGTCGATGAAGAACTCGGTTTGGCATACCTGCCGGTCGAACTGCCGACGGGGGATTACTTCGGCGCCAATCGCCCCGGCGACGGATTGTTTGGCGAAAGCCTGGTCGCTGTCGATCTTCAAACCGGCAAACGAAAGTGGCATTACCAGCTGGTGCACCACGGCATCTGGGATATGGACATCCCGTGCGCGCCAATCCTCGCGGACATTACGGTGAACGGACGCACGATCAAAGCCGTGGCTCAACCGACGAAGCAGGCGGTGCTCTACGTTTTCAATCGCGAGACCGGAGAACCCATCTGGCCGATCGTCGAGAAGCCTGTGGAGAAGGGCGCGGTGCCGGGCGAATGGTACTCGCCCACTCAGCCGTTCCCGACAAAACCCGCTTCGTACGACCGGAACGGCGTGTCGATCAGCGACCTCATCGACTTCACTCCGGAACTGCGCGCGGACGCCGTGAAGCTGGTGTCGCGCTATAAAATCGGACCCATCTTCACACCACCCGTCGTGAGCAAGCTGGAAGGGCCGCTCGCCACGCTCACGTTGGCGACTTCCACTGGCGGGACCAACTGGCCGGGAGGTTCGTACGATCCGGAGACGCACATCCTTTATGTATTCTCACAAAGCTCGATCACGGCGAAAGGCCTGGTTCCGCCGCCCGCGGGATTCTCGGAGATGAGCTACATTCAGGGAACGGCTCTTGAAGGTGCCCGCCTCACCGGTGGCGCAGGCTCTGAAGCCGGCGCGACATCGACGGCGGCAGCATCGACACCAGCGCCGGATGCCGGCAGCCTGCTGGTTCAGGGGCTCCCTCTGGTGAAGCCGCCTTATGGCCGCATCACAGCGATTGATTTGAATCGCGGGGATATCGTCTGGCAGGTCGCTCATGGAGAGACGCCGGACAACATTCGCAACCATCCGGCATTGAAAGGCCTGAATATTCCCCGCACCGGGCGGCCCGGAACGATTGGAACGCTCGTCACCAAAACCCTGGTCGTTGCCGGCGAGAGCGGATTTTTTACAACACCATCCGGTCAGCGCGGTGCAATGCTGCGCGCTTACAACAAGGCCACGGGAAAAGAAGCCGGCGCGGTGTATATGCCGGCTCCGCAGAGTGGTTCGCCAATGACCTATCTGCTGAAGGGACAGCAGTACATTGTCGTCGCGATCAGTGGAGGTACATATTCCGGCGAATTCGTCGCGTTTCGTCTGCCCGCGCGACGAGGTGGTAATTGATTGAGTCCTGAAAAAATCCTCAGGGCAGATTGGCCTTCATCGCGTCGACAAGAATCAGGTCCTTGTATGCAGGCAACAGCCAACCCTCTTTGATCAGCTGATTCGCGCGCTGTTCGACCTTCGACTGGTAGTCCGTCTTGCTCTTGTAGAGCGCCTGAACCTGACCGTGAGTGAGAGGCGCTTCGTATCCGGCGATGCTGCAGAACAACTGAACCGATGCGGCGGCGGTCAGCGGCGACGGATTCGGAATGGGCTTCGGATTGGGTTCGTTCGGCGCGACATAGCGATTGATCGGTACGTCGACGTAGGTGCTTCGGACGCCGCCCTTCGGATTGCCATTGGTGTCCAGCGCCAGTACGGAGCCATCATTCTTGGCATCGTTGTCGACAACGACGTAATCGGCATGCGGCGGAACTTTTCCTTTGTCGACCCACTGAATGAGACGCTCGAGACCGGCGCTCAGACCCATTCCCTGCGGAAACCGGCTCACGGGATACTTGCACGGGTCGGGATCGTAGACCGGATTGACGCGCGAATCGTTGTGCGCCAATCCGGCAACTTCATAAATGCGGAATTGATCTCCGGGAACGTCGCCGTCGGGCCGGCGATAACGGTTGCCGGTCGCGGCCTCCGCAACGATCTCCGTCATCGTCGGCATCAGAACCAGCGGTACATCGACCTTCATGAGTGGGCCGTTGCCGCCCATGCTCGTTGGCAGGAAGCCGTCGAAGATCGGTTTCATTCCAGCCGCGCGATAAACCATGTGCGTCGGCAGATACGCGGTCAGCGCTGCAGCCGATGCGGAAGTCCCCATGAGAATCATCTTTCGCATCGGCAGACCTTCGAGCGGTCCCTTGCTGCCGCCGCTCTTCACCAGCGCTCCGACCTGGGCGATAATCTCGTTGGCCTGAGCGGGCGAGATGGCGAGCGGCTTGTAACGTTCCGCATTTGCCTGAGTGAACAGCGGCACGCTTCCCGTCACAATTTCCAGACTGATATGGCCCTGACTCATGACGTACGTGTGAAGGAAATGGAACATCCAGCTGTTACCGGTTGGATGCATCGGTTCGGCCACAACGATGCCGCTGAATTGTTTCGCGTCTGCGGGACGGCGCACCAGGATGCGTGTCGTATACGGCTGCCCCTGCGCCGTGCCGGAAACGAAGTACTCCTTCACGATGTATTTGAAATGCGCGAGATCCTCGTCCGCAGGAAGACGCTGCAATGCCGCAAACACCGGACCAGGGCCGGTCACTTCATTGAACGCCGGTATTGGCGCCACCACTGGACTTGACTGTGCCCCGAGCATGATGGCGAAAGCGGCCGAAAGAACCAGAGCCGTTGCGAATGCCAGGTACCGCTGAATTGTCATAGGGAATCCTTAAGCTTCCAAATCGCAGTCGATGCTGCGATCTCGCTCGGCTCTATTTCGCCGCCGTGATCGAGGTGACCTGGATAGTGTTTTTCTTCGCGTCGAGCGTGCCGGTGACGGTCACCTTCTTTCCCGCGAATTTTCCCGGCGCTTTCTGATCGCTCAACGCGTAGGCGTCTTTGCCGTCATATAAAACGTATGGCGCACCGTGAGCATCGTTGCACGCGATGGTGCATTCGGCGTCGGTGGGGCCCATTCGCATTCGGGAATGATTGCCCGCGGGGCACATGCTGTCGGTGATGGTTCCGGTGAATCTCCGCGTGCCCTGGGCAGGGACAACCGCTGCGACAAAGAGCAGGCTGAGAATCACCGGCTTCACGGCAATCATCGCGTGCGAGTTCTCAGTGACCCGGAGTCATCAGATGCGCGGCAGTTGAACCGGCATTCATGATCCAGGCGCCGCCCTGGTTGCCATTCTCGGGAAGGCCGATGGTTTGCGTCGTCGCGCCGGGGACGCAGATCGTTGCATGCGCACGAGCCTGAGCCTGGCTGGGCCCCCCGAAGTTGTAGAACACGGATCCATACTCGGGCTTCGGCCACTTGCCGGCTTTTTCCAACGCTTCGAATGCGGCGCGACGATCCGCCGCTGCTGTGCTGGCTTCCGTTTTCAAACTCACGGCAACCCTTTCCAGGTTGGCAATGCTGGTGCATTCCACGGAAAAAGGCTGATCGCCGGGCTGGATTGGCCGGTCATAGCAAACCAGCCGGCTGGTGCCTTTCCGCAGCGTGTCGTAGGTGAAATCGCTTTTCCACTTGATGACCGTGGCGGCATCTTTCATCTGAGCCGGGGCGGCGAGCAAAGCCTTATCAATTTCCGGAGATGTTTGAGCAAATGCGCTGATGGAAAGCGCCAATACGAATGAAACAGCAGTGATGACTTTCATTGATGGGATCCTCCAAGGGTTAGCAGTATAGAACGTTTCGTACGGTATTGGTCCTGTTTGAAGCAGTGCCATCGTTGTCAGATGTCCGATGTCCATTGGTAGTGGTCTAGTTTGAAATGAGGGCGAACAAGCTGCCCTCCTAGGATAGGAGGGCAGCGGGATCGCGAAGCGGATCCCGCGAGGGGTGGTAGCTATAGCCAAGGGATACTTTTCGGTTTGGCTACCTCCCCGGCGCTTCGCGCCACCCGAAATCTCTTGATTGCTTCGCCCTATCGGGCTTGCGCTCGCAGCCGCTCGCGTCCCAGGAGGGGAGCCGGAATATCCAACAAGACCAATACCTCGACATCGGACATTTGACAACCGAGGGGACACGGCCGGCAGCCACACACACATCCCCTTGCTTTGTAATTTCGATGTGTAGTTAACTCGACCGCATTCTTATGACTAAAGCGCGCACAGTCTTGTCCATTCTCGTATTCCTGCTGGTGGCGTCCAGCGTGACCTTTCCTCAATCCGGCACGTCCCCGTGGGAGCCGATCAGCGAAGAACGCCTGCGCCACCCGAAGGCAGGGGACTGGCTCAGCTATCGGCGAACCGATGACGCATTTGCCTTCAGCCCGCTGACGGAGATCAATCGGAACAACGTCAAGAATCTCCGTCCGATCTGGTCCTATCCGGTTCAGGACGACAGCCGCTGGGTGCCGACGCCTATCGTTGCAAACGGGATCATGTATGTCGCCGAGGGTAAGGGCCGCGTCCTCGCATTCGACGTGCCGACCGGTGAGATGAAGTGGATTCACACGCGAAGCTATCCCGAGGATATTCGCGCATCGCAGGCCTACCTGCGTGCCCGCGGTGTCGCCGTTTACGACGACAAGATTTACTGGGGGACTGCGGATTCCTATCTGGTCGCGCTCGACGCGCAAACCGGAAAGCAGGTGTGGCAGGTGAAGACCGCGGATTACAAGAAGGGAGTCGGTCACTCGCATCCGCCGCTCATTGCCGACGGCAAGGTAATCATGGGTTTCATCGGGGGGGAGCGCGAAGTGCGCGGCGCGGTCGCCGCGTATGACGCGAAGACCGGCGCCCTCGTGTGGAAGACGTACACCGTGCCTGCGCCCGGCGAGCCGGGTTCGGAAAGCTGGGCCAGAAGCCAGATGCCGCCGCTGGGCGGGCCGACGTGGGGCACGTTCAGTTTCGATCCGGAACTCGGCCTGATCTATGCGGGAGTGGGACAGCCGGCACCGTGGGCGGCGACGCTGCGCGGCGATGGCGACGCGCTCTATACAAACTCGGTGATCGCACTCGATATCAAGACCGGAAAAATGAAGTGGCATTTCCAGGTGGTGCCCGCCGACAACTGGGACATGGACTCGCCCTATGAGAGCACTCTGGTGGATCTGCCGATCAACGGCGTGATGCGAAAAGCACTCGTCCATACCAGCAAGGTCGGCTGGGGCGTGGTGCTGGATCGGGTCAACGGGCAGTTCATCCAATCGTTCAAAACGGCATACGACAACATCATCACGGGATGGAGTGCGACGGGAAGGCCGTCGTTCAATCCGAATGTCGTTCCGGCGGCAAAGGACGTCGACTCCGGCAAGGTCTTTCAGGTGTGTCCACACTTTCACGGCGCACGCAACCTGAACTCTCCGAGCTTCAGTCCGCTCACGCGACTCTATTATCTCGGCGTTAATAACTCCTGCATGGACGTCCAGTTCGTGACGCAGAAATACGAACTCGGGCAGGCGTATCAGGGGATGAACATGCTGCGAGCGACCTTCGCGCCCGGCTATGACTACGTCGGTGAGTTTGTGGCTTTCGATCCGGTGACGGGAAAGCGCCGGTGGGAATATCACACCAAGAGCGGCGCCGCGATGACGGCATCGGCTCTCGCAACCGCAGGCGGCATCGTGTTCGGTGGAACCGCGGATCGCTACCTGTTTGCGCTCAACAACGAAACCGGAAAGCTGCTGTGGGAGACTCGCTTGAACGGCGACATTTCCGGCGCACCTATCACATTTGCAGTCGGCGGCCGTCAGTATGTTGCCGTCGGCTCCGGCGGCAAGATTGCGATGACGACGTCCTACGCCCAATTGACGCATACCGATATTCCGCTGGGCTCCGGCATGATCTGGGTGTTCGCGCTGCCGCAGTAAGTTGGATTGCTTGCGGTGGATGGTTGGTTCGTGCGGGCATCATCTCTTGTTGCTGCATTCTTCCAAAAATCGATCGAAATCAGGGAGATGATGTTGAATGATTGCCTGCAACACTTCGATTGCCAGGTCTTGATAATTATGGATGGCGATATTCCGAAATCCGACCATGGCGCGCATTTGTTTTGATGTGCCGGCGGAGAGAATACCCGCGGTTTCAAGCAGCGTAAATGCATCCCTGCTGGTCTGAGGTATTCCTAAACTCTGCAGGGCCACGAAGTGCATCGCCAGGTCAATGGCAGCCTCACAGGCACGCTGTATGTTAATGACGATGGAGTCCTGTTTCGTGGGATTAGCCAGATTGGCAGGATTATCGCCATATTCTTCCCGTACTCTTGCCAGGCAGCGGCGAATGATCTGCCCTTTGTTCAGGAGAATGTCGTCAGGCATTCGATGGTAACGGTTGGCGCACGCCCGCGAGAACCGGAGCGCGTTCTTCGTTGAGCCGGGCATAATCACTCAACGTATACATTTCAAATTCTGCGCGTCGCGCAGGCGCTGTTTCAAACAGCAGTTTTCCTCCGGCGAGCACTTCTTTTCGCAAAACGGTGCTGGATCGCGCGAGATCGATGAGGTCCACATCCCGGCCCAACGCTTCCGCCAATTGAATCCGCGCTTCAAGCAATTGGGAACTGGAAATGGAATCCTCCGGCAGAACGGCCAGGTCTAAATCGCTGTCCGGCCGTGCGCGGCCCGCCGAAGTCGAACCAAACAGATACACGACGGCAGGTTTCAAGAAGGCCAGTTCCTTGCGAATTTTCATGACTGTTTCGGGATCCATAATCGGGTTGATTCTAGCACGAGGCATTCGCCGAATTCCGGGGGAAGATCAACGGTACGACGACCGGTGGGACGCCAGCCTGCGAGCCCCGATCCTGAACGCACGATCTCCTTTTTTGATACGCTGGCCCAATGTCGTTTCGACCCGACCTCGACGCTTACTTTGCTCGCATCGGATACACGGGCCCGCGCTACGCCACGCTGGAAGTTTTGAACGCGATCGTGTCAGACCACATTCAATCGATTCCGTTTGAGAACCTCGACGTGCTGCTTCGCCGCCCGATCCGTCTGGAGCCGGCTGCGACATTTCAGAAACTGGTTCACGATCGTCGCGGTGGTTACTGCTTCGAACAGAACGGGCTCTTGCTGGACGTGCTGTGCGCGATGGGATTTCAGGTTGCGCCGCTCAGCGCACGGGTGCGATGGGAGCGGCCGCGGGATGTTACTCCGCCCCGCACTCACCTTTTTCTACGTGTGGAGATCGTTGGTGAAAGCTGGTTAGCCGATGTCGGCGTGGGCGGACTGTCCCCAACCGCCGCCATCCGGCTGGACAACAGCGGACGAGTTCAAGCGACACCACATGAGCCGCGCCGCATCGTGCGCGACGGAGGCCGGTTGTTTCATCAGGTGTTGCTGGGAGAGCAATGGTGCGATCTCTATGAGTTTACCCTTGAGGAGATGCCTCCCATCGACCGCGAGCTGGCGAACTGGTACACGAGTGAGCATCCGCAGTCTCATTTTAGAAATCGCCTGATCGTTGCACGTGCGGCACCGGAAGGCGTCCGGCTCACGCTGTCCAATGATGAGTTCAGTATCCGCGGGCGTGATGGACGTGCGGACTCACGGAAACTGAACTCACCGGAAGAATTGCTGGAAGTTCTCGCATCGCAGTTCAACCTGCATTTTCCCGCCGGCACTCGATTCGGTGTGTGAATTTGGGACAGAGAGGAAATTCAACAAGCGTATCGTCTCTGTCCCAACTTTCGGGTATAAGCGTTCCGTTCCCAAAAAGGATGGTGGGGAGTGCATCGAATTCGGTCTCACTGGTTCGTGTTGGCGATGATGGTGTTTTTGATCTGGAGTACCGATGTCGTTTCTCAAGATCTGGCGGCAACCATACGGCTTGGAGATGTGGCGCGGTTGTTGTCGGATCAGGACGTTGCAACACTCCGGAACGCGGTGCCCGCCCGACAAAATCCCTGGCTGCTTGTCGGAGAATCCGGCCAGATTCGCGCCCTCCAATACGTCGAGGCGTTTTTGCCGCCGGAAACCACGACTCGCGAATTGCGACGCGGCTCCCTGGTTGCATTGCTTCGACGAGTCGTGGATCCGGCAAAGCCGGGTGATTGGTTACTTGTCGACGGCAATGACGGACAAAAGGGACCACCTCCAAGCGGCGGTGGAAAATATGCGCAGGTAGCCGTTGCCGGTCGTGCTTTTGATCAGATACGAAGCGACGATGATACCAACCGACCGTTTCGGATCAGCGGCCAATTCGACGATGACGATTTAGTCCGCATTGCCGGTTTCATCCGGTCCAATTCGTCCATGCCTATTACATACATGCTGCGACAAGCGGAGGACTCCGTTGTTGTCTGGATTCGCCGTGGCCCCATGTCTTGGCTGATCCTGAGTCTTCAGAGGCAAGGAAAAGGGTGGGTAGTCGTGTCGACAGGTATCGGACAGGCATAAACCCTCCAGCATCCACTGCGTGAATTCGGGGACAGAGAGGAAATTCGTCACGCGAATTTCCTCTCTGTTCCCAATTCTTGCTCGTCAATTTCACGTATAGTGTTTCCGATTCCGGCATCTGGCGATTCATTTTCGGCATCAAGATACCTTTCTGGAGGTAATCATGGACCTGGCTGTTCGTTCACGACGCGACTTCCTGAAAATTGGCGGAGGAGTTGGCATGGCCGCGCTTCTGCCGGTATTTCAACAGACATCGACATTGCGCGATGGAGAGACGATTCCTTTATGGGCAGGGCCTGCGCCGGGCGCGCTGGGAACCAACGATACCGACATCCCGGCAATCACGGTTTATCTGCCGTGGAATATGGTGGCGAACACTCCGGGTGTGATCGTGTGTCCCGGAGGCGGATACGTGAACCTGGCCATGAATCACGAAGGCCGCCAGGTGGCCAGCTTTCTCAACTCATTGGGACTCGCCGCGTTCGTGCTGCGGTATCGTCTTGGACCGCGCTACCACCATCCCATCGAGCTTGGCGACGCGCAGCGCGCTGTTCGTACGTTGCGTTCGAAGGCTGCCGAATGGCGGATCGATCCGGCACGCATCGGCATCATGGGATTCTCCGCCGGCGGGCATCTGGCGATGAGCGCGAGTACCCATTTCGACTCGGGAGCCGCCGGTGCCGCCGACGTTGTGGACCGTGCGGGAAGCCGTCCGGACTTTACGGTGTTGGGATACCCCGTGATTTCGATGACCGAGCCGTGGACGCATCAGGGATCGAAAAACAGTCTGCTCGGAAATAATCCCGACCTGGAACTCGCGAAGAGTCTTTCCGGCGAACTCGCGGTGACAAAGGAAACACCGCCGACATTCATATTTCAAACCAACGCGGACACGACGGTGCCGGCGGAAAACAGCGTCTACTACTATCTCGCGCTGCGAAAGGCCGGAGTGCCGGCGGAGATGCACATTTTCGAAAAAGGAGCGCACGGGCTTGGCTTGGCAAACGATGATCCGGCGCTTTCGGAGTGGTCGAAGATTCTGGCGAATTGGCTGCGAGTCCGCGGCGTCATCAAGTAGATGAATCCTTCTCCCTCAGGGAGAAGGTGGCGCGAAGCGCCGGATGAGGGAATCCGGATTTGGGGTTGTTCCAAAAACGGATCCCCTCACCCGCCGCCCATCTGTTGATGGGCGGCACCCTCTCCCTGAGGGAGAGGGACGCAGGAGAATCACGTTGAATAGACACATCGCCATTATTTCAATGGCTTTGCTTCTTCTACTGGGGGCGTGGCATAGCTACTCGCTTCCGGCTCAAGCAGGCGGCGCTGCATTAACGTTGCAATCGAGAAACCTCGCGCCGCACGGTTCCGGTGCGGACAGCCGTTCGCTGAAACTCGATGGCTTGTACTACGAAACATCGCGTGGCCGAACCCGCCTACCGGCTTTCACGACTCAAGGTACTCCGATCACGAACGCACGATGGACGGCTCAAACCACGATGCCCGACGGTCACACGATCGTTGCGACCGTCACACCGCAGGCGAACCGCTTCACCCTGAGTCTCATGGCCATGCCGGATTCCGACATCACCGGCTGGGGCATTGCCGTCGAGTCCGGCGCCGAAGAGTACTACACCGGATTGATGGAGCGCGTCGTCGACGGACCGCAGCAGGCGTCGTGGGCGCCCGGCATTTCGGCAGGCATGAACCTGCGCGGCCAGAATGTCGACATGATTGCCAAGCCGACGACGTCCGTCTATGCGCCGTTCTACATCTCGTCACGAGGCTACTCCATCTTTATTAAAGGCACGTGGCCCGGCGTGTTTGATTTTGCAGTCGCTCAACCGGATCGCGTGCACGTGGCGTTTGAAGGTCCGTCGTTTGAAATGATCGTGTACACCGAAGGCAGCCCCGCCGCGCTCGTTCGCGCTCACGCCATGGACGCGGGCCCGCCAGTGTTGCCGCCGAAGTGGATGTATGGGCCCTGGCGCTGGCGCGACGAGCACACGCAACGCACGCGATACTACGATGGCACGCCGGTCACCGGCCCGTTCAATTCCGAAGTCATGGAAGACGTGCTGATGATGCGGGCCTACGGCATTCCGAGTTCCGTCTATTGGATCGATCGGCCATGGGGACCCGGGCCGCTGGGTTATGACGACTTCAAGATTGACGAGCAACGTCTTCCGAACTTTGCCCAAATGATCCAGTGGCTCGAGGCGCAACAGAGCAAGACCATGTTGTGGATCGCACCGTTCTTCCAGGGCGCGATGGCCGACGAAGCGCAGGCAAAGAAATACACGCTGGCCAGCCAGGTGCGTCCCGCCGGCGGCAACAACTATCCGATGGTGGATTTGACCAATCCCTCTGGGAAGGCCTACTGGCAGGACGGCGTTGCGAAACTTCTGAAGCTGGGCGTTGCGGGATTCAAGCTCGACCGCTCTGAAGAAAATATTCCCGAGACCGGCCCCGAAAAAGTTTTCGATGGCCGCACCATTCGAGAAAACCGCAACGCGTATCCGGCGATGTACGTTCGGGCGGCGTACGACGTCGCGAAGAAATACCGCGGCGACGATTTCATCGTGATGCCGCGCGCCGGATACACGGGCTCGGCGCCATACGCGGTGTTCTGGGGCGGCGATATCGGCGGGACTCAGGAAGGTTTGCGCGCGTCGATCATTGCCGTGGAGCGCGCTGCGGTCATGGGCTATCCGAACTGGGGCTCGGATACCTGCGGATACAACCAGCAACTCATGGAACAGGAAGTGTGCGGCCGCTGGCTCGAGTTCTCCGCGTTCACGCCGATCATGGAGGTTGGACCCACGCGCAATGTGGCCTTCTGGAATGCGCCGCGTCCGCCGGAGTACGACGATGTGCTGATTGCGATTTGGCGTCTCTATGCGCGGCTGCACCAGAGGCTGGCCGATTACAGCTACCGGCTCGGACAGGAAGCGCATCGAACCGGAATGCCGATTGTCCGGCCGATGTTCCTTGCGGATCCCGATCATCCCGACGCGTGGAGGAATTGGTGGACGTATCAATATGGGCCGGACCTTGTGGTGTCTCCGATCTGGCAGAAGGGAGTGGTGACGCAGCAGGTGTACCTGCCGACGGGCGCGCGCTGGCGCGACGCATGGAACCCCGACAAGATTTACCAGGGCGGTCAAACGGTCACGGTCCAGGCGGCGACACACCAGATGCCGTTGTTCATTCGTGTCGGCTCCTCCATCAATGTGGGAAACCTCAATCAGGAATGGCAGGAATCCGTGACGATCGCAAAGAAGAGACCGGACCTGAAGCCGCTCGATGCCGGCGTGAAGGATTGGTTTACAAAGATCGTGGGCAAGTAAGAAGGGAAATACGGCGCGCGCAGTCAGAAAAAATGCCCGTGATTCCCCTGACAATTGGTTAATCCGGCAGTGGTACCGAAATAAATGGTTTTCACAGTTCGCGATGCTAGGCGGCTCTGGAAAAACTGATCTTCGCCCGATACCCTAGCCTGGCCAGGATCCGAAGCAGCAGATCGGTCGAAACGTCCTGGGTATTGCGATTCAGAATAGCCGTAACTCGCGTGCGAGAAGTTTCGGCAACCTTTGCAACCTGAGCATGGGTCAGGCCGTGTTTTTTGACGACCTCTACGATCTTGTCATTAAGCGCGCTGCGAACTTCTATTTCCACTGCATCGGCAGGAGTCAGTCCAAGCGCGCCAGCAAGCTCAAATGCATTTCTCGTTACGATAGTCTTACTTCGCTTCTTCATTGAGCATCTCCTTGAACCGTCTTCCAGCGATTTGCATTTCGTGAAGCGGTGTCGTTTGGGTCTTCTTTTCAAAAGCGTGCAGGATCAGAATCCCGCGCGTCGATCGCTTGTAATAGAAGGCTCGATAGATCCCAGAGGGATCCCGAACCCTCAATTCTTCAACTCCGGGTGCAACTTCGGAATTGGACGAGCAAGGGGCATTCCGACTTCGAATTGCTTCAGGGAACGCTTTGACATCCTGTCGTGCCTTAGGATGAAAGACCGCGGCTTTCACCGTCAAAATGTCTCAGATGCGGGACACTGGGTCAAGTAGTAAGCTTCGTGTTGGATCAGCGGACAACATTACCGCATATCCTCGAAAACCACGTAACATCTCCCTCCATGTCTCCGTCCGATCTTCTGAAGCTGAGTGGGATTGCGATTGTCGTGATTGGACTCGCGTTCCGTCTGCGTCCAACGCTGGTCGTTGTGACGGCGGCGATCGTTACCGGCGTGGTGTCGGGACTTCCGCTCTTCACTCACGCCGGAAAAACCGGCATCGTCGACATGCTCGGCAAAGGTTTCGCCGACAACCGGCTGATGACGCTTTTCATTCTCACGCTTCCGGCAATCGGTATGGCGGAGCGCTACGGATTGCAGGAGCAATCCGCCGTCTGGATTCGCCGGATTCACGCGGCGACGGCCGGCCGGTTGTCGGCGCTGTATCAGCTCTTCCGAGTCATTGTCGGAGCGCTCGGCCTGCGGCTGGGTGGTCATGCGTCGTTTGTTCGACCGCTGATACTTCCGATGGCTATTGGCGCGGCGGAAGCGCAGGGCGGTAAGGTCTCCGAGCGATCGATCGAGGAAATCAAAGCCGCGGCCGCAGCTTCGGAAAACTACGGCAACTTCTACGGGCAGAACCTGGCGCCGGTTCAGGCGGGCATCCTTCTGGTGTATGGAGTCATGCAGGGACTCGGCTACAGCGTCAGCCTTTGGGATCTCGTGATGTACACCGTGCCCGTGGTCGCCGCCTCACTCGTTCTGGGCTTCATCCAATTTTCGCTGCTGGATCGCGGCATTCGCAGAGGCTCGAAGGTGACGCAATGATGAGCGCGATCTTTAGTCTGGAAACGATCTACATTCTGACGGGATTGGTCCTGCTGATTTTCTCCATTCTCACCTTCTGCGATCGGACGAATCCCCATCGCCATGCGAGCGCCGTGTTCTGGTTGATTCTCGGAGGCATCTTCGGATTGGGAGGCGTGCTTCCATATTGGCTGACGGGCTTGCTCGTGTTGGCGCTGGTGGCGCTCGACGGCGCGGGGCGCGTGAGTCGCGGTCAAGAGCAAATTGACAAGGCAGCACAGCACCGGCAGGCACAGCGTTTGCGCAACCGCATCTTCGCTCCGGTGCTCACGGTTCCGTTGGTGACCATCGCGTTTGCCATCGGTTTTCGCGCCGTGGGTGCCGACGCGAGTCGCGGCGCGCTGGTGGGGCTGGGCTTCGGCGGTGTCGCCGCAATGATTGTTGCCCTGAATGTTACCGGAGGCACCTGGCGTGCATTGATGCACGCGGGCAATCAGCTCAATGAAACGATGGGAACGGTGAACATTCTTCCGCAGTTACTCGCGGCGCTTGGAGTGATTTTTACGGCCGCCGGTGTCGGCGACGTGATCGCGCGTTTGATTCAGCAAATTCTGCCGGGGAACAGCTTGTTCCTGCTGATTCTGGCGAATTGCGTGGGGATGATGTTGTTCACCATCGTCATGGGAAATTCCTTCGCGGCGTTTCCCGTGATCGCGTCGGGAGTCCTGGTGCCGTTGATCATCCGGCCCTTCGGGGTCAATCCGGCCATGGCGGCCATCATTACATTGACTGCGGGTTCCAGCGGAACATTGATGACGCCGATGGCAGCGAACTTCAATATCGTCCCTGCAGCGTTGCTGGATCTTCGCGACCGCTATGGCGTGATCAAATTCCAGCTGCCGTTCGCGATCGTCATCTGGTCATTTCACGTCATACTGCTGTGGTTGCTTGCAAGGTGAGTCATTCGGGGACGGGAGAGACTGTGACCGAAGGTGTTGCACGCCGAGCTGCGACGGCGAAAGCAAGAAAGTAACGATCGAGATGCTCGAGTGTGGTCTGGAATTTCTTGCCGCCATCCATGGCGTCGCACAGGAACGAACGCACTCGTGTGAGTTCCTTGCGGCGAGGACCCGACCACCTTGGATCGCTGATGGTGAGATCGAGCAACTCCAGAGCTCGGATGAAGGCTTTTTCGGCGATCTCCGAATTTCGTGTCTGCCGTTTCCGAATGCGGCCGACCCCGCTGCCGACATTGGCAAGCTGCTCCGAAATGGTGCGTTGATGCCAGGCCCCGAGCGCTTGTTCCTGATGAATCGCCATAACGTCAGTTTTGGACCAACCTCTCAACAATGTCGAGAATCTTTTTCCGAATCACAGGGCTCTCGACATCTCGCGACCGGTTGGCTTCGGAAGGCCGGACGTTAATCATCGAATCAAACTCGACCCACTGATCGTCCGGCAGGTCCGGATAGAGATTGATTCCCCAAAGATTTCGTTGAATTGATCCGGCGTCCATCAGCGCTGCCTCTTCATCCGCGTGCGAGTCTCCACCGACCGCCATAATTCCAAGATCCACATCAATCACCGCTTCTACAAAATCCCAAAATGCCCGGCTGAGATTTCTCGCAGCATATTTCGCGTTATGGTCGTACGGACAATCTCGATTCCCATTTGAATTCCCGATCATACGTGGATCCGTCGACCCTTTGGAACGATATGATATGGAACAACAGGCGTCCCATTGGTGATCAGCATCGTTTATGTACATTCAGGATCTGCCGGCACAGAACGGAATGTCGGTTGCCGACGTTTGACTGATTTCGTATTTTCTAGATTTGCCACACCAAATGGGCAATCGCCGTATTGCTCATGAGCCGCAATGCGTTGCCCAGGAATTCAGTGTCGATGAGGAGCATCTTTCCTAACGTCGGGAGTGTTCGATGGCATCCGCCAGTGGCAAATCGGGCACAGTTCCCGTCCACACTTTGAGCTTGCCGCGTTTGACAACTGTGCTGCTGGAATTGGATTCCACTTCCAGTACGATGCGTCCCGTCCCGGCAGACGCTTCGAGTTTCTGTCTCGGCCCGAAACCTGCCGCGCGGCGCAAATCCTTCGAAAGCATGATTCGATTGGATGGGTCGAGTTGGACTTTCCCTTTTACGGCAAAATCATGGCGTGAAAATGCTATACCTTCAAGAGTATTGAATTTCCACTCCTGGGCATTTCAACCTGCTTAGGCTTTTGAGTGAAGGCGCCAAGTCTGATAAGCGACGGCATCAGTCCAACACCTTTGCGCGAATCACTAGAAACACGGTGATGGTGCCCACCGTTGTCTTCCCGATCACAATCTGCTGGTCTGCAGGAATTTGCACCTGCGAGGTGTCAAACCCGAAATGAGTGCTTCCGTGACTTCCTGGAAAACTGACGTCTGCGCCGAATTTCAGTGAATTCAATTGAATGGACGACTTATCCGTCGACGCGTTCGCCAGCGACCAACTGATATTGTATGTCGCAGCGGTATCGTTCATGGCAGCCAGAGAATTTACGCTGGAGAGTGAAGTGCGGTCAGTCAACCGGTAGAGTTGCGTATCGAGTGACAGGTAATTCTTATAAGAGAAGTTTTTCTGAAGTTGCGTGATAACTGGTTGCAGAGACGCTGGAATTGTACAAGTCGTGCAACTCGGAGCTGCTCCGTCGTAGGCGCCCAGAACCTGAACCGTCACTTCGATGCTCTTCACTGAAGCCCTTGCGGGCTGGGGCGGAGGTGGTACGTCGAAGCGCGCAATCGTATCTTCAATGGCAGGCATGATCTCTTTGGGCGCATGGACACTGAGAATTCGGAACCTGCCGTCCGCAATAACACTGGGAACGACTAAGTCTGCGCGAAAGATGGACAGGATGGATTTCATCGTGCCAGCATCGACGTTTTTCATTTCGAAAAACTTCGTCACCCAGTCATCCGGAGGTGGGGGTGGGATAAAACCCTGTGCTGGCGGTGCAGCGGGAGGCGGGGCAGGCCCCGCATTGTTTTGCGCGGTCAGATTGCCGGTCATCGCGAGCAACGTCATCAGCACTGCGAAGAGAACGATTTTATTAGCCGGATATTTCATTGCGATTCTCCATTTCCATCGAGAGTCCAATAGATAACGACACTGGGATCGTCGGTAAAAAGCTTCACCATGATTTGCGGTGGATGTTCAGCCGGCGTCGAAGAATTCGCCGCGACTGCTTCCGTCTTTGGCGTGAGTTTCACGTGTCGAACCGCCGTACGCTGCGGCTCATTGCCAGCCGGAGGACTCACAATCACCCGCTCGGACACCGCCGCAACAAAAGGGACCGCGCCCCGCGGAATCTGCACTGTGGTTTCCACGTGCCTGTAAACGGTCCACAGAATTCCCAATGCGACGCCGCATGCCAGCACAAGACTTCCGAATCCGGCCAGCACGTATTTCCGGCGCACTCCGAAAAACAAAGAACGTTCCACCTGGATCACCCACGACGGTGCTCGCCTCAAATCCGCCACCTGATCCATCACCCGTTGATGAACGTGGTTCACCACATCGGAGTTCACCGCATCGACGCGCAGCATTCTGGAAAACGTCTGACTTTCACGAAGTCTCGCCGTGGTTTCGCGGCATGGAGTGCAGGATGCAAGATGCCGGTTCATCTCTCGTACCTCCGCAACCGGAAGGTCCGCTTCACTGGAATCCATCCACCTCGCGAGCCGCTCCTCCGAATATTTGCAACTCATCGCTGGCCTCCCAATAATTGTTCGATGGCCTTGCGGATTTTGACCCGCGCGATACTGATTTGCGATCGAACGGTCGTTTCGGAAGAATTCAAAATCGCGGCGACTTCCGAGGTTGGCAGGCCTTCGATGTCGCGCAGAACAAATGCGGCACGCTCTTTGAGGGGCAAGCCTGCGATCGCGTCACGTAGCATTTTCTTTCGCTCATCGGATGCCAGGTCGGAGTAGGGATCGGCGTTCGTTACTCGCGGAATCTTGAATTCCGCGGCAAGGCTTTGCCGCCGCTGCCGATGTCTTCCGAAATCGCGGCAGACATTGACGGTGATCCGCACCAGCCATGCCTCGACCGGTTTGCTGGTATCCAGACGGTGCAGATACTTGAACGCTCGAAGAAAAACTTCCTGGGTGCTGTCCTGCGCGTCTTCAATATTCCCGAGCAGGCGCCAGGACAACATCAGGACCCGGCGCTCATATAACCGGAGAATCTGTTCGAAAGCTGCGGAATCTCCGGCGATCGCGCGTTCCAGGATCGTGGCGATTTCTTTCGCTTCTGCGACATCGCCCTTCGGCTCGATTCCCGACATCCATAACGCTGCAGCTTCCACCAGTAATCCGCCTTTCAGTAACTAATACACGCGCACCGTGGATTTCGTTGAATGATAAATGGAATAAGCGGACCGCGGCCGGTTGAAAACTACGGGGGAGGCTGAAATCAGGGACCGAGAGAAAACTAGCTGCCTCTCGGTCCCCAATGACGACTAAGGGCGTTGGATGAGTTCGATGCGGTTGCCGACGGGATCGATCGCAATACCGATCATCATGCCGGTGGTTCCATATGGAGTCGGATTGCCGGCCATGGATCCGCCGGCGGCCTTGATGGCGGCGACCGTCGCGGTCATGTCCTTCACGTTGAGAATCACATGCGCGATCGGGTCCTTCAGGTCGTCGGAGTCGCGGTGCATGATCACGATCGGCTCGCTCTTGTTGGCCTTTGCCGCCTCGACCGTCGCACCAAAATTCACGAAGATCTCCGGACCACCGGTGGCGTTGATCCGATTCGTCTCCTGCATCCCGAACGCGGCCTGATAGAACTTCGCCAGCGCCACCGTATCTTTCGCGCCAATGCGCACCGAGTTCAACGTCACCTGGGCGTATGCAGCGCTCACAAGCAGCAGTGCGGCGCACGCAGCGATCGTCGTCGTGCAAATTCTTTTCATGGAAGTCTCCAATCGCAAGTCTGAATTCCCTTCGGGCGACTATAAAACATGTCTCCGCGCGCGTTCAATTCATTTGCCGCGGACTGGAATCCTCAAATAGTATGAGCGCGTCTGAAAGGAAGGTGCAAAGTGGCGGCATTGGCTATTCGCAGGAAGGTGTGGATCGCGGTTCTGGCAGTCCTCGTGTGCGTCGGTGTTGTACGTGTGACGCTAGCCCACAAAGGCCTGCTGGCCATGCAGACCGATCCGAAACAATGGGTCATGCCCAACGGCAACTATTCCGGATGGAATTACAGCGGGCTCGATCAGATCAACGTTGCCAATGTCCGAAACCTCACGATGGCCTGGAGCCTGCAGCTCGGCATCCTGGACGCGCATGAAGCATCCCCTCTTGTGATTGGCGACACGATGTACATCGTCACGCCGAAACCCAATTACGTTTACGCGCTGGATCTCAAACGCGACGGCGTCATCAAATGGGAATTCCGTCCCGAGATGCCGCAGATGGAAGCCGCGATCAAAGCCGCGTGTTGCGGTGCGCAGACGCGCGGGCTGGCCTACGCCGACAACAAAATCTTCTACAGCACTCTCGACGGACAGGTCTTCGCGCTGAATGCCGCGGATGGGAAAGTCGTCTGGCGCGCCGAGACCGCCAACCTTGCAGCCGGCGAGACCGTGAGTGCGATGCCGCTGGTGGTGGGCGACAAGGTGATCATCGGCGTGATGGGTGGAGAACGCGGCGTCCGCGGACACATCACCGCGTTCAACATCGAAACCGGCAGCATGCGCTGGCGCTACTACAGCATGGGCCCCAACAATGAAGTCGGCATCGGGCCGCGCTTCAAACCTTTCTATGCCGATGACAAGGTTCCCAATCCCGCGCTCGACTCCTGGTATGGAGACTCGTGGAAGCGCGGCGGCGGCTCGGTGTGGGGCTGGTACACGTTCGATCCGGATCTGAATTTGTTCTACTACGGCACCAGCAATTGCGGGCCGTGGAATCCGGATTACCGCCGGAAATGGGGCACGGTCGATCTGGACGCACAAGGCGGCCTGGCCAGCTACAAGAACAATTACTGCGCTTCCATACTCGCGCGCGATGCCGACAGCGGCGAACTCGTCTGGGCGTACAACGTCACACCGCAGGACGGTTGGGATCTCGATGAACCCAGCGCCGGAATTCTCCTTGATCTTCAGATCAATGGCCGCACGCGAAAGACCCTGGTGCATCCGGCGCGCAATGGTTTCTTCTACGTGTTCGATCGTGCGACTGGAGAAATGATTCTGAAACCCTGGCCCTTCGTCCACAACGACCTCATCAAAGGCGTCGATACGGAGACCGGCCGCCCGCTGTACGACATCACGAAGATGTTGTTCACCAAACTTGAGGATCGGCAGAAGTACCTGCCGGACGTGAAGGACACCACGGTCACCTGGTGCCCCGGTATCAATGCCCGGAACTGGTTTCAGGATGCGTACTCTCCGCGCACCGGTCTGATCTACACGCCGGCATCGAATCAGTGCGGCACGCAAAAGGTCGTCGAAGGAAAGTTCATTCCGGGCGAAGACTACACGCTCAAGGAGACCATCAACCCGAACCCTCTTGCCCCGGGCGCCACAACAGCTGGGGAACTGCAGGCCAACAATCCGGTCACCGGGAAGACGATTTGGCGAGTGCCGTGGAAGGTCGTCAACAACGCGCCGGTCATGGCCACAGCGGGGGACCTGCTGTTTCAGGGCGGACCCAATGAAGGTGTGGTGCGGGCGTTCAATGCGCGTACCGGAGAGATTGTCTGGTCCTTCCGGACGGGCAGCAACTTCCGGGGTTCGCCCATCAGCTATGCCGGACCGGACGGCCGGCAGTATGTGGCCATCATCGGCAGCCAGTTGGGAGGGAACACTCAGGTGCAGGCGACTGCCGCTGCCGATGCGGATGTGCGCTTTCGACGGGCGGGCGCCACGCTCTATGTTTTTGCGCTGCCTCGCGCCGCTCGATAAGGGGCAACTTCGTTTCCAAAATCGAGTCGTGTTTTCGTGCGTCCCTCTCCCTCAGGGAGAGGGTGCCGCGAAGCGGCGGGTGAGGGAATCAATATCGCGCCAACATTGATTCCCTCATCCGGCCCTTCGGGCCACCTTCTCCCTGAGGGAGAAGGATTCCCCCGAAACTTCTCCGCAGTTTGGCCAGCACAGACCAAGTTAGGAGACCAAACTTCGCGCAGAGCGTGCCCTCCCGACCTTCTTGCAATTACCGGCACCTTCCAATAGATTGAAGCGGCGAAAGGATAAAGCATCAATGCGATGGCCTGCCCGATGGATCCATGTGGCGCTGATTTCGGCGGGCGTTGCAGTTTCGGTATCCTCGGCAAGCTCCCAATCGCCGTCAGCGGCATCTGCATCATCTCCGCAAGCGCAGCGCGCCGTTCTCGAACGGTATTGCATCACCTGCCATAGCCAGACCGCAAAGGACAAAGGTCTCGTTCCGGTTGCGCTCGACACTCTCGACCTCGCGCGCGTTGGACGCTCCGATAACGAAACGGAAATCTGGGAAAAGGTTGTCCGCAAAGTGAATGCCGGCGTCATGCCGCCTCCGGGGGCACCGCGTCCGGACCGCGCCGCGTCCGAAGGCCTCGCCTCCTGGCTGACCACGCAACTCGATCGCGCGGCTCAGGCCAATCCGAATCCCGGCCGCGCGCCCCTCCACCGGCTCAACCGCACCGAGTACGGCAACGCCATCCACGATCTTCTGGATCTGGAAATCGATGCCGAATCCCTCCTGCCGCCGGACGATTCTGCATACGGCTTCGACAATATTGCCGATGCTCTGGGACTCTCTCCCTCGCTGCAGGAGCGTTACGTTTCCGCGGCCATGAAGATCGCCGCAATGGCTGTCGGAGATTCGCGGGTAAGCGCCGATGGTGTCACGTATCGCATCAATCAGGATGTATCGCAGGATCAGCACATCGAGGGACTGCCGCTGGGAACCATCGGCGGCACGCAGGTTCGTCATAATTTTCCGCTCGATGGCGAGTACACGTTTCAGGCGAAACTGTATCGCACGAATCTCAACATCATGCGGGGACTCGAATCCGCTCACGAAGTCGAATTTACCGTAGACGGCGAGCGCGTTCTCATTGCCCGCATCGGCGGACCGGAGGATCTGGACGCGCTGTTCCAGAAACCCACCGACACCGGGGACGCCATCGATGCGCGGCTGCGGGTTCGCGTTCCGGTTAAAGCGGGTCCGCACGTGGTCACTGCGACGTTCTTGCAGGGTCCCCAGACTGCCGGTGCCGGCCGTTTGCAACATTACATACGCAGTTCGGTGGATAACTTCGATTGGTCGGGACAGCCTCACATCCAGACTCTGACAATCAACGGACCCTTTGGCGCAACAGGTTCCGGTAACACGCCAAGCCGCCGGCGCATCTTCACGTGTGCTCCCGCAAACGCCCGTGCCGAGAGTGCGTGCGCGAAGCAGATTGTCTCGTCGCTCGCTCGCCGAGCTTACCGGCAACCGCTTTCCGATACCGACCTTCAGCGCATCATGAGTTTTTATGAATCCGGCCGGGCCGGCGGCGGCTTCGAAGCAGGAATCCGATCGGCATTGCAGCGCATTCTGGCGAGCCCGCAGTTTGTGTTCCGGGTTGAACGCGATTCCACGCCCGGCGTCATACGCCGCGTGAGCGACTACGAGTTGGCTTCACGTCTGTCCTTCTTTTTGTGGAGCACGATTCCCGACGATCGCTTGCTGCAGCTTGCCGGCGCGGGAACTCTCAGCCGGCCTGCGGTTCTGGAAGGCGAAGTGCGGCGCATGTTGTCCGATCCGCGTTCTCAGTCCCTGGTGGAAAACTTCGCCGGGCAATGGCTGCGGATTCGCAACCTGCGCGTCGTTTCTCCAAATTCGGATTTGTTTCCGAACTTCGACGACAACCTTCGTCAGGCCTACAGGCGAGAAACCGAACTTCTCTTTGACAGCATCATTCGGGAAGACCGCAACGTTCTCGACCTGATGACGGCGGACTACACCTTTGTGAATGAGCGTCTCGCGCGCCAGTATGGAATGAGCGGAATTTATGGAAGCCAGTTTCGCCGGGTGTCCGTGACGGATCCCGCGCGGCGCGGCCTGCTCGGACAGGGAAGTTTTCTTGCCGTGACATCCCATGCGGAGCGCACGTCTCCGGTTCTGCGGGGTAAATGGATTCTCGAAAACATCCTTGGCCTGCCGGTGCCGCCGCCGCCACCAGACGTGCCTCCGTTGAAAGAGCGTACGAATGGCGAGAAGCCGCGAACCATGCGGGAGCAGATGTCGGAACATCGGGCGAATCCGGTGTGTGCAAATTGTCATAAGGTGATGGACTCGATTGGTTTCGCTCTGGAGAATTTCGACGCCGTGGGCGCATGGCGTTCACAGGATGCGGACGCGCTGGTGGACGCATCCGGTGATCTTGCCGATGGGACTCATGTCAACGGTGTTGTCGAGCTGCGAGAGGCGCTGCTGAAGAAGCCGGATCTGTTTGTCGGGACGATGACGGAAAAATTAATGACCTATGCCCTCGGACGTGGTATCGACTATCGAGACATGCCGGCAGTTCGAACCATCGTCAGAGATTCCGGCCGCGACGGGTATCGGTTTTCAAGTCTGGTGATGGGTGTGGTTCGCAGCTTGCCGTTTCAAATGAGAATGTCGCCGGAAAAAGAGAGTGAGGCGGTGGCCGATGTGCGCAATGTACGTCAGTAAGAAATCGCTGTCGCGCCGCACCATGCTCAAAGCCATGGGCGCAGCAGTCGGTCTGCCGTTTCTGGAATCGATGATTCCGGCCTTCACGCCGTTGGCGCGCGCCGCGGGAGCGCCGCCCCGCCGGTTCGGCGCCGTCTATTTTCCCAACGGCGCCATCATGCAGCAATTCACGCCGGCAACCGAGGGCAGCGGATTCGCATTCACGCCAATCCTGAAACCACTGGAGCCGTTCAAGAACCAGCTCGTGGTCGCAACCAACTTCACGCGATCGCATGCGGGCAGCCAGGTGGGCGACCACGCCGTCAGCGCCGCCGGATTTCTCACCGGCGTATGGCCGAGGCGAACGGAAGCAGAAGATGTGCTGGCCAACACCACGATCGATCAAGTGATCGCACGTCAGATCGGCCAGGATACTCCATTGCCTTCGCTCGAACTGGCGACCGAGGATTTCACCGGCTACGTCGGCGCCTGCTCGCCCGGATTCAGCTGTGCCTACATGAACACGATTTCGTGGCGCACACCGACCACGCCGCTTCCCATGGAAACGAATCCACGCGCCGCTTTCGAAAGGATTTTCGGCGAGGCGGGTTCCACATCGGAACGTATGGCGCGCATTCAACAACAGCGGAGTCTGCTGGATTCCATCTCGGAGGAAGCTGCAGGCCTGCAACGTGTGCTTGGTCCGCGGGATCGCGTGCGGATGAACGATTACCTCGAAAACATCCGCGAGATCGAGCGCCGGATTCAGCAGATCGAACGGCGGCAGGGAACTGAGGTTGCGACCGGCAATGCGCCGCTCGGGGTGCCGGAATCCTTCGACGAACATGTGGCGCTGATGTTCGATCTGCTGGCAGCCGCCTGGCATGCGGATGTGACGCGCGTGTTCACATTCATGATGTCGCGCGAGCTCAGCCAGCGGACCTACCCTCAAATTGGAGTCACCGAGCAGCATCACAGCGTGTCGCACCACACCAACAACCCGGAAAAAATGGCGAAGATGGTCATCGTGAATGCGTACTACGTTAATTTTTTTGCGAAGTTCCTGGAGACGCTGCGATCCACCGATGACGGCGACGGATCTCTTCTGGATCATTCCTTGATTGTCTACGGAGCGGGCATGGGCGATTCGAACTCGCATGCCTCCGATCCATTGCCGATCGTATTGACCGGCGGCGGAGTGGGCGAGGGACATCGGCACGTGAAGGTTCCCGTGCGAACGCCCGTCGGTTGCCTGTGGTCCACAGTTGCGGAGCGGTTCGGCGTACCTCCCGTGGAACGATTCGGCGACGGTATAGGAACGGTGGATGGGATATTTTAAGACATTCGCTGTTGCCGCAATTCTTCTTGCGATTCCACTGGTTGCGCAGGCGCCGCGGCCTGCGGCAACTCCCGCTGCCGCGCCTGCAGCCGACGGCACAACGCCTTTGCACGTCGCGGTGCGTGCCAACGATCTCACGTCCGTGCAGCGACTTCTTCGCACGGGCGCCGACGCCAATGCCGCCAATCGTTATGGCATCACGCCGCTGTCGCTCGCTGCGGAAAACGCCAACGCCGAAATGGTCGCGACGCTTCTGAAGGCCGGAGCCAATGCGAAAGCCCTCATGTCCGGCGGACAGACTCTTCTGATGACGGCGGCTCGCAGCGGAAATCCGGAAGTCGTGAAGCTTTTGTTGGATCGCGGCGTGGATCCGAACGCACGCGAGGCCACCAACAGCGAGACCGCACTCATGTGGGCCGCCGCTCAGAATCACCCTGAGGCCGTGCGCATGCTCGCAAGCCACGGTGCAGAGTTGAACGCGCGGTCGCGGGCGCTGCAATACAAGCAGGATCGATTCGGCCTGGAAGGCGTGGTGACGATTCTTCCGCGCGGTGACTGGACGCCGCTGATGTACGCCGCCCGCGAGGGGGCGGTCGATGCGGCAAAAGCGCTCGCCGACAGCGGCGCCGATCTGAATTTGACCGATCCGGACAGCTACTCGGCGCTGGTCCTGTCCATCATCAACGGACATTACGACACGGCGGCGGTGCTTGTAGAGAAAGGCGCCAATCCCGAAATTGGCGACAGTTCCGGCATGGGAGCGCTCTACGCGGCGGTGGATATGAACACTCCGCCTGAGATTTACGGGAATCCACCGCCGAGATCCAACAGCCCGATTCGCGCGATCGACCTGATGAAAGTTCTGCTCGATCACGGCGCAAAACCGAATGCCCAGCTGAAATCCGCGACCGTTCAACGCGTGCATACACCGGGAGACCGGAATCTCGGCACGGGTGCCACGCCGCTGATGCGCGCGGCGCGCAATGGCGACGTTCCGGCGCTGCGTCTTCTGTTGTCACGCGGCGCCGATCCCGCAATCGAACAGAGTAACCACGTGACCGCGCTGATGCTGGCTGCAGGGCTGGGCAGAGATCTCAGTACCTTTGCGGATGAACATACGACCGAGGCTCAGATGCTGGAGACCGTGAAAATTCTTCTGGAACAGCACGTGAATGTGAATGCCGCCAACGACTCCGGTCAGACCGCGCTTCATTTCGCCGCGCTGTCCATGGATTCTGTTGTGGAATTCCTGGTGAAGAACGGCGCCAACATTGAAGCAACCGACCGGCAGGGACGAACCCCCATGGCGATGGCCCAGGGTAAAGGCGGCCCCGCCCGCGCCGGTGCCGCAGCGACCCCTCGCCCGACGACGATTGAACTTCTACGCAAGCTTGGCGCCCGCTGAAGGAGCCGATTCCAAATCTGGGTAACGTCTCAGTTTGAAATTCAGGCTCCCCGCCTGGGACAGGAGGGGTGGCGCGAAGCGCCGGGGTGGTAGCCAAATCGAAAAGTTTCCCTTGGCTGTAGCTACCACCCCTCGCGGGATCCGCTACGCGATCCCGCTGCCCTCCTATCCTAAGAGGGCAATTTGTCGGCGCGATTTCAATCTTAAACACTAACCTCCCTCCGGGTGATTGTTGTCGCCACGCGGACGTGATAGAACGTCCGCGCGGAAACGATTGCATGTTCGAAGGGAATTGGCGGAGTCCGCCAGAGGAAATGGAGCGTCCATCATTGCAGAGTCCAACAAAGGTCAATGTGTCCGATCTGATCGACAGCAGCCGAGTCGGCGGATTTCAAATTGCAATCTTCATTCTCTGCGGCCTCTGCCTGATGCTCGATGGCTTCGATGTGCAGGCCATCGGTTATGTCGCAAAGACTCTCTTCACCGAGTGGCACATTCCGAACGCCGCAGGGCGCGTCGTGAGTTCCACGCTGGTTGGCGTGTTGTTCGGTTCGATTCTGTTGAGCATGCTGGCCGATAAAATCGGACGGCGGCCGGTGTTGATTGGAGCCACGCTCTATTTCTCGGTCCTGACGATGCTGACCACACAAACGCATTCGTTGAATACGCTGATGGGTATCCGATTTCTTGCGGGGCTTGGTCTTGGAGGAATCATGCCCAATGCTGTCGCGTTGGTCGGCGAGTACAGTCCACGGCGTTCGCGGGTCAGCATCATGCTGATCGTGGCAAACGGATTTACGGCGGGCGCGGCAATCGGCGGGATCATCGCGTCGTGGCTGGTGCCGGCGTATGGATGGAAGTCGGTGTTCTACGCGGGTGGTGCGCTGCCGCTGGCGATCGGACTGACGATGCTGGTGTGGCTGCCCGAATCGCTGCAGTTTCTGGTTCAACAGGGTCGGGGTGAGAAAACGCGCGAACGCATCGGCCGATGGCTGAAACGCATTGCAGCCGGCCTGGTCGTGAATGACCGCACGGAATTCGTCCTGACCGAGAAGAAGCAACCCGGCGTTTCGTTCATCCGGTTGTTTCACGGAGGCCGGGCCGGAGGAACATCGCTGATCTGGGTGGTGAATTTCCTGAACCTGCTGAACTTGTATTTCCTCGCATCGTGGCTACCGACGGTGGCGCAGGAGGCGGGATACTCGCCGTCGACGTCGATCCTGGTGGGGTCCACGCTGCAGATTGGCGGAGCGTTTGGCGCGCTGGGGTTGGGATGGTTTATTCATCGCATGGGGTTTGTTCCGGTGCTGGTCTCGTGCTTTACGCTCGCCTGCGTGAATATTGCTTTGATCGGCCAGCCGGGATTGTCTTTGGCGATCCTGGTTACCGTGGTGTTCGTCGCCGGAATTGGAATTGTCGGTGGGCAGGCTGGAGTGAATGCCTTGTCGGCGACGTACTATCCCACGGATTTGCGATCGACTGGTATTGGTGCAGGACTCGGGATCGGCCGGATTGGTTCCATCATCGGGCCGACGCTCGGGGAGTACATGAAGGCGCACTGGCCGGTCCGCGAGTTGTTCTACGCCGCCGCGGTTCCCGCGCTGGTTGCGGCGCTGGTTCTTTTCTTCTTTCGCGGCGCGCTGAAGTCACGCTGATCCAGTTCGGATGCGGCCGCGAATGCCGCCGATGGCGCATAGGAGGTGAATGCGTCAGCGGAGCATCCGCAGCCACTGCTCTTTGGACAACCGTTATCGAATTTCGGTTCAGTTCAAATTTCGATAGAGACCCACCCGATTTGCAATTGAAGCCCTGGCAAATCCCTCTCCCACAGGGAGAGGGTGCCGCCCATCTTCGATGGGCGGCGGGTGAGGGAATCAATGTTCGGCCAATCCGGATTCCCTCATCCGGCCCTTCGGGCCACCTTCTCCCTGAGGGAGAAGGATTCGCCTACGCCAAACTCGCGTGAGCCCGACGGAGCATGCGTTCCGTGGTTTCCCAATCCACGCACGCGTCCGTAATGGACACTCCATACTTCAGCTGCTGAAGATCCTTCGGGATCTTCTGACTCCCCGCATGGAGGTTGCTCTCCACCATCAATCCAATCACGGCGGTATTCCCCACGATTCGCTGCTGAACCACCGTATCCCAGATCTCTTCCTGGTTTTCATGCCTCTTGCGCGAATTCGCGTGACTGCAATCCACCATGATTGCCGGTTCGAATCCCGCATCGCGCAACTGACTCGCGGCAGTGGCGATGCTCTCCGCGTCGTAGTTGGATTTGGAATGCCCGCCGCGCAGCACCAGATGCCCCCAGGAATTTCCTTTCGTACGGATCACCGCAGTGCGGCCATCGGTGTCGACTCCAATAAATGTATGCGGGCTTCGTGACGCGGTCATGGCATCGATAGCCACCTGCAGCATTCCACCGGTTCCATTCTTGAAACCCACCGGCATCGAAAGGCCGCTGGCCATTTCGCGATGAGTCTGCGATTCCGTTGTTCGCGCGCCGATCACCGCCCAGCTGATCAGATCCGCGATGTACTGCGGCGTGATGGGATCCAGCAACTCCGTTGCGGTCGGCAATCCCATCTCGTTGATCTCCACGAGAAGTTTGCGCGCCAGTTTCAGTCCGGTTGCGAGGTCCTCGGAGCCATCGAGGTATGGGTCGTACAAAAATCCCTTCCAGCCCACCGTGGTACGCGGTTTCTCGAAGTAAACCCGCATGATGATGCACAAGCGGTCATCCAGTTCGCGCCGCAGTGCATTCAGCTTCGCGGCATACTCGAGCGCGGCCTTCGGATCGTGAATGGAGCACGGACCGATGATCGCCAGCATGCGGGGGTCTGCGTGATGCAGAATTTTCTGAATCCTTTCGCGAGCAGTCACCACCGTGCGATTGGCGGAGTCGGTCATCGGCACTTCCTGCCGCAGAACTCCCGGAGGGGTTAAGGGAGTCACGCCGCCGATATTGAGGTCCTGTGTTTGTTCCATAAAAAGAAAACCCGGTGACAGAAATTGCCACCGGGAGTGTTCACTGGGAGGCAGGGATTCGAACCCCGATAAGCAGATTCAGAGTCTGCGGTCCTACCGTTGGACGACCTCCCAAAGTCGCATCAAGCTCAAAAAGGGTAACAGAAGGAAAAATACGGCGCAACA
>Ga0209488_10000539_pt1 | contig 31987 bp, 29 predicted proteins | sample Rivendell_Oct201_8_FD_188349 | JGI IMG/M metagenome (GOLD analysis project Ga0209488, IMG submission 188349) | Vadose zone soil microbial communities from the Eel River Critical Zone Observatory, Northern California, USA -... | ecosystem: Environmental > Terrestrial > Soil > Vadose zone >...
ACGACCCTGGTCACTGCCGGTCGTTCCCTGGTGAGTAGAAACCGGTGTTCCTCTTTGAGACGCTGCAGGCCGCTCGGCGTGATGTAGTTCTTGACTCGCGCGGCGGCGGGGTCGTCTCCTTGAGGTCTTCTCGTAAACCCTTTTTGCATACGGTTATTCTTTAAGGCCCGAACCCAGAAGGCCACAAGGCTTTCAGGAAATGGATAGTGCCACGCCTGTGGGTTGCAAGCAATACGCCGAGGCTTTACTTGGAGGTAACCGTTCGGACGGACGCTCGCGTCCGGCGTGGAGTCTGCCGCCACGGGAAGCCTCATGACGTGAGAAAGTAGCGAATCCTCAGGTAAGTGACTAAACTCTCTCGAAAGAATATGCCCGAATCTATACCCATCCGATTGTCCGCCTTCGTAGGAAGAAGCTTTCTAGAGGACGACAAAAAAGTATGGCACGACCTTCGCGACATTCTCGAATCGATGCGCCGAATAGGCCTCGTATTCGAAGACGCGAAGGAAAGCCAACTTCGATCCATTTCAGAAAAGGTAAAGGAGCGTATTCCTCGAAACGACATCTATATTGGCGTGTTAACTCGCCGACATCCAATTCCAGATCTAACACCGACATTTTGGAATCGTTGTCGATCCGTTTTCGACGCGCCGACGCCGAAGCGTTGGACCACGTCAGCATGGGTCATAGAGGAAATCGGATTCGCAATCGGAAAGGATCGACGCACTATCGTACTCATTGAGGAGGGCGTCGATTTCCCTCCGTCCGATCTGGACGCGGATACGCAATGGATCTCTTTTAAGCGCGAGAACCTTGCTGCATCGCAGTCAGAACTTAACTCAATGATCAATGACTTAATCGGAAAGGACTTTCCCGCTTCGGCTTCGGGAGGAACGGCCACCGATGCACCGCCTAAACAGGAAGCAGAAGTTCTCCCCAGTACCGAGACTTTCCAAGAGCTGTTCACTAAATTAAAAGCTGCTGTTTCGGCGGGTGAGTCAGCCGAAGCGGATCGTATCCAAGAAGAGCTTTTGAAATCCGAGACTGATCCTGTGGCGCGCATCCGTTTTTCGAACTTCCTGCTCTATGACCGTGCGAGCCGTGGCGATAGGCTCGCATTAGACAAGCTGAAAGCTCTTTTGGAGCAGAACCTTGGCGATCTCAACGCCCTCGGCTGGCTGGCGCGAGTGTATTCCCACTTCAGTGAGCATCATAAGGCCGAGCAGCTTTTTGTCCGAAGCGCTCCCCATATAGATCCGACTTGCCAGGCCGATTTCACTGCGGCACATGCAAAAGCACTAAGAAGCGATGGAAAGGCCGCAGACGCGATCCGCATCTTGCGCGAGAGTTTCCGCGTTTCCACTAGTGACGACGATCGGCTCGTGATTTGGAAAGCTCTCGCTTCTGCCGCCGAGGATACAAAAGACCAGGATCTAGAGATTTCCTTTCTCGAAAAAGTAATGGAACTGGAGCCCACGAATCACGATCTTCGATTTCGATTGGCATGGCTATATGGAGAGACCAATCGGGACGAGCTTTCAGCTTTTCATTACAGGATTCTGCAGCGGACGCAAGGAGAGGACACCGCCATTGGAAATAATCTGGCTGTCGCATATAAAGCGATGGGACTGACAGCTTCACAAGTCGAAGAGTATCTAAAGGTCACCGAAAAACACGATCTGGCTAAGGCAAACCTTGCGCAGATTTACGCGACTGCCGGATTCTTGGAAATAGCTGAGTCGTACGCGAAGAGCGTGCTTCAAAGTACGAAAGACTCAAATGCCAATTCGCGCGCTCGGGGTGTTCTAGAGGACGTCGCGGCGACGAGGGCGAAAGAGGACCAGGCGATACAAAACATTGGAGAGAATTCTCGTAACGAACGGCAATTTCTTTCCGATTTCGCCAACGGATATTCCGACCAGCCGCTCCCTACATTTTCGGCTCCCTACAAGGTGAGAGGCGACAAGATCAAGATCTCGGTTAAGGGAAATGAAATTACTGGCTCCAGTAGCGAAATCCGAGAATGGAATGGCGGTCTCTTAGGTCTTTTCAGTTTGAACGCTATAGGTACGCCGCCGCACAAACGGCTACACGTAGCCACGTTGACAGGCACCATAACATCTCGCGCGGGAACATTTGAATTGACGACCGAGGTCTTCAATCCACCAGAAAGCACAAAACCCGAAAGCACAAGCACGACGAACGGCTTATTCATCATCGAACCTGACCTGCAATCAATAAAACTACTGGAACGGAGCGAGAAGAGAACAAGGATTGTTATAGCGAATCGCGTGCCCGAGACGATTACATAGTTTTGCCTCTGTAAGCCAAAACGGGCCATGCTACCCATCCTCTAGCGGAAAGCATCAGTGGGTCGCTTAGCGGTACTCGAATGGTTCAAATCGTGCCAGTTCTGCCTTTCCATATTGCTCCCGAAGTTTCTCGAACTCTCTGTTTTTTCGATCACTGCCGAAATAGGCGCTCATCCGTTGTACTCTCGGGTTTTTCAACACGGGCAGAAGCTCCAGGGGAGTCTGGTTGTTCCCTTGGACCAGGGCAAACTCCTCAAGACCTGTCGCACCCTCCAAAGCTGTGAAGTCCCGCAATCCCTTTAGATTTTCAATAACAACGCGACGCAACGCCGCTGACTCTCGCAGTTGGGGCAAAGCACTCACATGGGGCAAAGATTGTAGAAAGAGGTTCTGAAGACTGGGCAGAGTTCCGGCAAAATCAATATCGTGAAGATCCCGCACCTGCCATAACTCCAAATATTTGATGCTCTTCTTTCCCTCGATTCCTTTGAAACCACGAATTCCACCCAACTTGATATCGAGAGACCACAGTCTGGTCAGCCGTTCCAAGTAGGTGAGATCATCCGTAGTGATCGATCTGAGTGTGACGTCCTCAAGGTCTGATAGCTCACTCACAACCTCGATGTTCTTGCTCTGGCCTTCAAGATATAAGACTCGGAGTGAACGAAACTTGCTAAGTGGCGTCAGACTTGGCCTCTTTGATCGGGTTGCGCTAAGCCGCAGCGTCGTAAGCTTCGAAGAAATACGTTCGAGAACGCTGAAATCTTTCAACTCAAAGATGCCCAAGGACAACGACTCCAGACCTGAAATTTCGGCGATTGCCTCGATTCCACTCGCGCGCATTAGACAATCCGCAGAGAAACGGCGCACATTCGTAAGCAGGCGTGCGAAGGTGAGATCGCATTCCGTTGAGTAGTGACCGTAGACTCTTAATTCAACGTCCGGTCTCGCTGTGCAGAAAACGCCGTTGACCAGAATCCAAGTAGCGTTTCGGACCGGCGCTGAACACTGCAAAACCGTGAGGCGCGGTAGTTTCGCTACTTCGCGAAAATCGTCCTCCAACGCAGAGTCATCAAACTCCGCGCGAGTCACGGCCAGCATTCGAATACCGCCTATACGAGTCATGTTTCGCGGATCTCGCGATTTGTTCGCCCTCCCGCCCAACGTTACCTCAACGACCTGCTAAAGGGAATTCTCAGAATTCGAAAATCGCTCAGAATGGCGAGTGTTTGCAAGTCTGGATTCGAACAGACCCTACATCAAAGCGCTGTGACCAGATAAACTGTACGACATTTCAATTGGTGGGACATCTGAGTGCGGACGAAAATCTTTTTTGCACCTCGCAGTCGGCGATCGGCCTGCGATTGCAATCTTGGAGAATCAAACGTTGGCTAGAATATGGACGGAGCCGTACGAATTGGACCGGCATCGAAATCGCATGCTTGGAGGCCCGACCGTGCCGGAAACAGGGCGGCACGGACGTGCCCCTAGTTTGGAACCTCACCGCGTCATCTTTGTCCGAGTCGCCGGTTTCACGTTTGAATTTCACAATTCGGAGCAAATTCAGGCGTGTCTTGAATACTTCAACCGGAAACTTCAGCCGTCAAGTCGAATTCCTATGAACGCGGAGCACTCCTTCAGTCACTGGGAAGCGCAGCGTTGGTTTGAACGGCTTCCTTTGTATTTGCGCGAAGAACCAAAACGCGTCAAAGTCGTGGAAGCCTTAAGGGAAGCCCTACGACAAATTGAAGCTGGAATTCTGAAATAACAGCCAAGACCAAAAAAACATCAACGACTGAGTCGGACCGCCAGAGTTCGAAAATCGTCCAGAGTGGGGAGCCTTTGCATGTCTGGGTTATGCTAGCGCGATCGGGCTCACGTGCAGATTTACGACATGACAATCGAACAAACAAATCTGATCGATATCATTAGTACCAACGAGCGTGCTGGCGAAGTGGTTCTTACCATTAGCGACCATCTCGACTGGTCCGACACTCTTGTGCACCTGAATCTCCTTCAGGAAAAATTGAATCGATATTTGGCTTTCGTTGAAAGCGGCGAAATCTTTGAGGGGTATCCCAACGCTAAAGACCGTGCGGTTGTGTTCCGCGTGGTTTTCAAATTCGCACCAGACGCTTTAGGACTGTCTTTCCTGGTGAGAGCGGCGGCTATCATCCAATCGGCCGGTTTCGGCTGGCGGCAGGAAGTTTTTCCTGATCCAAACGGTTCTTAGTCATTTGCGCATGAGTTTCACAGCCAAAGTTCGAAAATCGTCCAGAATGGGGAGCCGGAATATCAAACAAGACCACTACCGAAAATTGGGGCGACATATCGCCGTTCTGCAATCTGGTCTTGCCTTTGATTCACCCAACTAAAAAATCCGGCTGAGTTAGAAATACATCGAGTAATGACTGTGAGCGGGAGATTACCGTTCACTCTCCCCAATATCCCGGCAGGCCTGACGGAGTTCGGCGATCGATTCGTCGGCGATGAGAGAAAACACGTGGGTGTTGGGGCCGCTGGGCAGATCACAGGCAAGCAGGCTATCGGTGATGATGAAATTCTGGGCAGTGATGCCGCGCTTCCAGCCTTTCTGTCGCGCGTCGCGCAGGTTGATCGCGGTCGCATCGACGCCGACGGCGACCAGAAGAATGCGGGCCCACTTCAGGAAATTGGGCCATCGCGATGCGACCATGATGAGCGTATCCGGCTTCGGCTTCGTCTTGCCCGCCATACTCTGAGGTGCAGAGCGCGAGCGCAGAAACAGGCACGGCGTTTTCGCAGGCAGGGCAGCGCGCACTTCCTCCACATGATCGTTCAGGGCGACACAGAACGCTCCGGTCAGGTTCTCCGCTTTTCGGCAGTCTTCCAAAGGCGCGCCGATAACGCGCGCTGAAATCTGTCCGGCAATTTCCGCGACGAGAATCTCCCTCAACTCGGGTTCGGGTTCGATCACCACCACGCGATCCGGCTTTGCCATTTGGATCCAGCGATTCATTCTCGCGTGAATGTCCGCGGGGGAGTGTCCACGGGCGCGCGCCACTTCGAGGAAAGCTGCGATCAAGCCATCGAGGTCCAGATCGGGATCGAACGCCTTCTTTTCGGAAACCCGCGGCCGGACGAAGAAGCCGCTGCCGCATTTCCACTCCACCCATCGCCGTTTCCCTAGATCGCGATAGACCGCACCGACTGTGTTCGCATGAATCTTAAAGCGTCGCGCAATCACCGAGGTACTCGGCAGACGCTCGCCCGGGGAGAGATCTCCGCTCACGATCCCCAGCACGATCTGAGCGCTCAACTGCTCCTGAATCGTTGCCGCGCTGCCTTTTGAAATCCAGAGTTTCATGCGCTCCCCAAAACCTGTTGTGAGAGTCGGAAAAGTATCACAACACGGCCAGCGCCGCCCGGCCGGCGCGGATACATTCGTCGCGAAAGGAGAAACATCATGCTCCGACTCCCATTTTCGAAATGCTTCTCAGTTATTGCGTTTGTAGCGCTGGCCGCCGCGGGTACAGCCCAGGCTCAGGTATGTGTGCGCGTCGACGAAACGCGAGATACGCTCTCGCCCGCGGACCGTGTATCGGCAGTCCTTCTGCTGGAAAAGGAGTTCGAGAGGGCAGGCAAGAGCGTCGTGCACGATTGCCCGACACCATACACGATCAGCCATATCCGACTTGGCAACGTCATCACGGTAACGTTAACTGGATCCGAAGGGCAGCGCGATGGAACCGCTCAAGGGCTTAACGATTTGCCTCCACTCTACAACCAATTAGTTCGATCGCTGGTGATCGGCCGTGATGTTGTCGATCGGTCCAACGTCACCGTCGCTCAATCATCCGCCTCAAGAGTGCACTCGGACTCGCTCAAATATGTGCAGCTTGGTTACGGTAGTAGTTTCGGTGCCGGCGTCCATGGCATGCCGGCTGTGGGGTTTGGCTATCGTGCCGAACTGGATTCATTTGCCATCGATGTATCGTTGATGACTCGGGTCGCCAATTACTCCGGTTCGTCGAGCGCCGGTGCCGGCGCCGGTTCCTTCCTGAAACTGGAAGGCCTGCACTTTGTCCGCTCCAGGAGCAGTGCCGCACCTTATTTCGGAGGAGGCATCAGTTGGGGTGGAAATAGCGCCAATACTACGGCGCGTCCGTACTACGGCTTTCCCTTCAACTCACCCTACTCCACGGGTTGGCACGGAAATGGCATTCACGGGGAAATTACTGCCGGATATGAATTCGCGCGCGCGACGACTCTGCGGGTCTTCGTCCAGGCGGATGCCACGCTGCCGTTCTACAAGGTGACCTCGGAATCCTACCTGGGGCCAACCCTTGTCTCAACGAATCGGAGCTACGCGCCTTCGGTCGCTTTCACGATAGGACTTGGCTGGCAAAAGAGTCGGAGATGATCGCCGGGCGGTTCTGTTTTTGCGCGTCCCTCTCCCACAGGGAGAGGGTGCCGCCCATCACCAGATGGGCGGCGGGTGAGGGAATCAAGTTTCGCGAAACGTGATTCCCTCATCCGGCCCTGCGGGCCACCTTCTCCCTGAGGGAGAAGGATTCGTCCATTATTGTTTTGGCCCTATAATGCCGCGCATGAGAAGACGCGCTGTTCGCTGGGTCGTCCTGCTTCTGGTTTGTGTCTCCGCCATTGCTCTTTCTCAGTCCAAACCATCAACCATCAGGATTCCGTTTGAAAGCTACACCCTGCCCAACGGGCTGACGGTGATCCTTGCGCCGGACCATGCAACGCCAACGGTTGCCGTGAATGTCTGGTACCACGTTGGATCCAAGAATGAGGTTGTCGGCCGGACGGGTTTTGCGCACTTGTTTGAGCATGTAATGTTCACCGGCTCCGGTCATGTTCCTTACGGCACCCACGACAAGCTGACGGAAGGCGTTGGAGGATCCAACAACGGGACGACCTCCAACGATCGAACCACATACTTCGAGACGGTGCCCTCGAACTATCTCGAAGATGCGCTCTGGCTCGAGTCCGACCGCATGGGGTACCTGCTCGATTCTCTCGACATCGCCAAACTGAACGCGCAGCGCGATGTGGTGAAGAACGAACGCCGGCAGAGTGTGGATAACCGGCCTTATGGCTTAGCGAACGAAATCCTGGCGGGGGCGATCTATCCGGCGTCCCATCCATATTCGTGGCCCGTGATCGGGAGCATGAAGGATCTGTCCGCCGCATCGGAAAACGACGTGAAGGAATTCTTCAGACTCTACTACGCACCGAACAATGCCTTTCTCGCGATTGCCGGAGATTTTCAAACGTCTCAGGCAAAGACCTGGGTGACCAAATACTTCGGCAGTCTACCGCGAGGTAAGACGATTACACGCCCTTCTGCCGCTCCCGTAACGCTCGACAAGGAGATTCGCCTGGTCCTGGAGGATCGCGTTCAAGTGCCGAGACTTTATATCAGCTGGCCAACCGTCGGAGAGCGGAGCGAAGATCGCTTCGCGCTTTCGGTCCTGGATGCCATCACGGCCGGACCACGAACAACACGGCTCACCAAGGCGCTTGTCTACGATCAACAGTCCGCGACCCAGGTGGGCACCGGGCAGGAATCGAATGAAGACGTCGGTGAGTGGACCCTGACGATCACGCCGAGGCCGGGACACTCCTTGACGGATCTCGAGGTAGCTGCCGACGCGCTCCTTGAAAAGCTGAAAACCGAAGGGCCGACAGCGGAGGAAATACAACGGGCCACCGCGGGCATGGAGATCGACATCCTCGACGGTCTTCAATCGAATCTCGGCAAGTCTCTGGCCCTTGCCGATGGCGCAGGGTTCCACAACAACCCGGGATACTACCAGACGACTTACCAGAAAATGCTGGCCGTCACGCCGGCAGACGTGAAGCGCGTTGCCAATAAATATTTGACCAAGGGCCGCGTGGTTCTCAGCATCGTGCCAACGGGCCAGCTCAATCAGGCTGCGAAGCCTTCGGAGAGCAAACCGTATCGGAGAGTCGAGCAATGAAGCGATCGAGAGGTCTCACGACAACGATTCTGGTTTTGGCTTTAGCGAGCGTCGCCCTGCGCGCGCAGCAGACTCTGGACCGATCGAAGATCCCGCCACCGGGAAAACTTCCGGTGCTCCACGTTCCCACGTGGACAAAATCCACTCTCGCAAACGGCGCTGAATTGATCGTCTCTGAAAGGCACGAGCTGCCGCTGATTTCATTCTCGATCACGATTCAAGGCGGCTCGAGCCAGATGGAGTCGGCGACACGCCGTGGCCTGGCCGCTCTGACGGCTGCAATGTTGAACGAAGGAACCCGGACTCGAGACGGCGAGACGCTGTCGAATGCTCTTCAGCTTCTGGGGACTTCCATTTCGGTGAACATCGGCGCTGAAAAAGGATCGATCTCTTTTCAATCCACGACGAGCAAGTTCCCTCAGACACTGGATATCCTCGGCGATATGCTGGTGAACCCCGCGTTTCCCGCCGACGCCCTGGAACGCTTGCGCGCACAGCGGCTCGTCGCACTGACGCAGGCGAAGGACCAGACGCCAGGGATCGCTTCACGGGTATTCCCAAGGATTCTTTACGGCGACCTGCATCCGTTCGGACAGATCGTCACGGAAGACTCGCTCAAAGCCATTACTCGCGATGATGTGATTGCGCTCCACAAAGCGTACTTTCAGCCGGCACGCGCTCTGATCACCGTTGTTGGCGACGTGAGTCCCGCTGCCGCGAAAGCCGCAATCGAAAAGGCCCTTGCCGCATGGCCCCGCGGTGGCGAAAAACCGCTGTTCAATTACCCGGCGCTGCCGCCGACTCATGCGGCGACGATTTTTCTGGTCGACAAGCCAGGGGCCGCGCAATCGACGTTCATTATCGGCAACCCGGGGCCGCCGCGAAGTACGCCGGACTATTACGCGCTCCAGGTGATGAATACCATTCTCGGTGGAATGTTTCAGTCGCGATTGAATGCGAATATCCGCGAGGAGAAGGGTTACAGCTATGGAGTGTCGTCGTCGTTTGCGTTCGGAAAGGGCCCCGGCCCGTTTCAGGCGCGCGGCGATATTGTGTCGGCAAAGAGCGACGCCGCGCTGGTGGAGTTCATGAAGGAGTTGCGCGGAATCGGCGGCGCGAGGCCGGTAACCGACGATGAGCTCGCAACGGCAAAGGACTCGCTGATCCAACGTTTGCCGGAGACATTCGACTCGGTGCAGAACGTCAACACGGCCCTGGTGACACTGTGGACGGAAGGGTTGCCGGACGATTTCTACCGGCAATACACAGCCAGGATTTCCGGCATCACGAAGGAAGACGTTGTTCGCATCGCGAAGCAATACATTGACCTCGCTCACCTCAACATTGTCATTGTCGGAGACCGCGCCAGCATCGAAGCGCCGCTCAGGGCCACCGGGATCGCCCCGATCACGCTGACGGATATCGATGGGAAGATTCAGGCCGGGCGATAGGGAAGGTGTTTCGAAGATTGATTCCCTCACCCTGAGGGAAGTGGGATACCCAATCAATCTCCCTTAAGCTGCGATGCGCGGCGAAGGGAAGCGTTGCCAAACTTTGATCGAATGGCGTCGACGGTGCGGTCGAGGTTGTCGCGTTTTTCCGGCTCGGCAAAGAGATCGAGTTGTGTGGGATTGTCGCCGGAGCGCGTGAGGTGGCTGGAGCCGACTCCGATCAACCGGACCTTGCGGTCGAGAGGGAATTGCTCGAACAGCATCGTCGCAATGCGGACAATATCGTCATCACTATGTGTCGGGCGGCTGACCGAAGTCTGTTTCGTGTGCGTTTCGAAACCTTCATAGCGAAGCTTCAACGTAATCACGCGAGCGCGCTGATCTTCATTCCTCAGGCGCCGACCCACCGATTCGGCCAGCGATCGCAGCGTTCTCAGTAGAAGCGCACGATCCATGGTGTCCGCTTCGAACGTCGTTTCGTTGCTGACCGAACGGGCCTCCCAATCCGGGATCACCGGGCGGTCGTCTCGTCCATAAGCGAGATGATGGAGATGTTCACCACTGCTGCCGAGCATTCTAACCAGTTCCGTCTCCGGTCTGGCCCTCAGGTCTCCGATCGTTCGAATCCCAACGTCGTGCAGGCGTTCTTCGGTTTTGGGTCCGACTCCCCACAACCGCGAGATCGGCAGATCCCGTAGAAAATCTTCAACGGCATCCCGCTCCACAATCACCAGGCCGTCGGGCTTCTTCAAATCCGATGCAATCTTCGCGACAAACTTGTTGGGAGCTCCGCCGATCGACGCACACAAGCCGGTCGCCTCGCGAATCTGTTTCTTGATGGCTCGAGCGATTTGTAGAGACGTCCCAAACAGTGCCGTGGATCCGCTGACATCGAGAAAGGCTTCGTCGATGCTCAGAGGTTCCACGAGATTGGTGAAGCGGCGCATAACCTCCATGACCTGCGCCGAAACTTCCACGTAGCGGTCCATGCGCACGCGCACGTAGGCGCCTTGAGGACAGAGATTCCACGCCTGAGAGATCGGCAGCGCCGAATGCACTCCGAACTTGCGCGCCTCATAGGAACAGGCCGCGACGACACCGCGTCCACGGCCGCCCTTCGGATCGGCGCCGACAATCACCGGCCGGCCCTTCAATTTTGGGTCGTCGAGTTGCTCGACAGACGCGTAAAATGCATCCATGTCCACGTGGAGGATGATCCGGCTTGAACTGATTCCTGCCATACTGTTTGGGACACTACTCCAAATGGACCCAATCTGTCACCGGTGCCAAGCAAGCTAGATCCGTCCGCCAGGACACTTAAACTTTAAAACGGACAACTTAGCGGTTTCCTGAGGAAGACACATTTGTGTTGAAACTTCGACGTATTGAAATGGTGGGGTTCAAATCCTTTTCCGAAAAGGGCCAGATTGCCATCAGCGACACCGGCGTGACGGCGATTGTCGGACCCAATGGCTGCGGCAAGAGTAACGTTTCCGACGCCATCGCATGGGTACTCGGCGAGCAAAGCGCGAAATCCCTGCGTGGCGAGAAGATGGAAGATGTCATCTTCAATGGAAGTCGAAACCGCGCTCCCATGGGCATGGCTGAAGTCACCATCACATTGACGGAGACGGACCCTGTTGCCGCCGCGTCCGCCAACGGCAATGGAGCCAACGGCAATGGGAACGGCAATGGCGACCACAGCGTGGTTGCCAGTCCGCCTGCCGGGCCCCGTGACGTTGTGGTTCAGCGACGCCTGTATCGAAGCGGTGAAAGCCTCTACCTCATCGATGGGAAACCGTGCCGGTTGCGCGATGTTCACGACATGTTCCTCGGCACCGGCCTGGGTCCAAACAGTTATGCCATCATCGAGCAGGGACGCGTCGGCCAGTTGCTCAGTTCGAAACCAATGGATCGGCGCGCTCTCATCGAAGAAGCTGCCGGTATTACCAAGTTCAAAGCCAAGAGGAAACTTGCTGAATCCCGCCTGGAGGCGGCGCGGCTGAACCTGTCGCGCGTCAACGACATCCTCGCGGAAGTCGATCGCCAGCGGAATTCCTTAAAACGTCAGGCAGGGAAGGCGCGCCGCTTCATCGAGCTTCGGGAACGCATGCGCGAGGTGCTCTCCGCTATTTTCTCGACGCGCGCCGACATGCTGATCCATCAGCAGGAGACCTGCGAAACGGCGCTTGCTTCCATCGGCGAAGAAGGCAGGCAACTGGAGCTGGACATCGAACGCATCAATGCGCTGGTCCGCCAGCACCGCAGCGATGTGGAAACCCGTGAGAATTCGCTCACCGAAACGCGCGCGCGCCATGCGGAAGCGGAGCTGGAACACGGCAAAGCGGTGGCCCGAATCGAACGGCTCGAAGATCAGATCCGGCTTCTCGAAGAACGAAAGACCGCGCTGCTGGAAGAAAGCACTCGGGCTTCGGAAGAACTGTCCCGGGTTCAGGCCGAGCAGGCCGGACGCATCGTGCAACTGGCCGAGCTCGATCAGACCCGCGCCGGCATTGTGGAGTCCCTTGAAGTGGTGAAGGCCGGGATCGCCCAACGCCTCGAGGAACAGTCCGCCGAAGAGCAGACCATCGCTCAGTTGCGACAGCAGCAGTTTGAGATTGTGGCCGACGAAGCGCGGTACCGAAATGAAATCACCAGCCGCGGTGAGTTGATCCAGCGTCTGGCCATGCAGATCGAACGTCTGGAACGCGAAGCGTCGGAGGTCTCCGAGCTGGCCGAGCGTATCGGGCAGCAGCTAAACGCCGCTCGCGGCGAACACGTGGAATTCCAGTTGGGCATGAACCAGCTGCGTTCACGTCTGGAGGAAACCGATCAGGAATGCACCCGGTTGAAGAAGCTGCACGTCGAGTCGGTACTGACCACAGCGGCGGCGAAGAGCAATCAGGACGCGATTCGAAATCGCCTGCAGACCATCGGCGATCTCGCGGTGAGCCGCGCCTACAGCACCGAGTCCGTTCAGCAATTCTTTAATCACGTCCGCGGATCGGGCTGGGCGCCGCTGGGAATGCTGGCCGATTTCGTTGACGTCGATCCGAATTACGAAACCATTGTGGAGGCCATCCTCCGTTCGGAACTTCAATACGTCGTCGTTGAGAATCGAGCCGACGCCGAGCGCGCGCTGCGCATCGTCCGCGATGTCACCAAGGGGCGGCTCGAATGCCTCGTGCTCGATGAAGAACGAGCCGGCGGTACGGCGCATTCAAGCGTGCCGCAATCCACCGAAGATATTCCCGGCGCTGTGCCGATGAAAAGCGTGATTCGATTTGATGATCGCGTGCGTCACTTTGCGGATCGCATCGGTGACGCCTATCTCGTCGAGACACTCGCTGATGCCTGGAGGCTATCCGGCCGGTATCCTCATTGCCGGTTTGTCTCCCGCAGCGGAGAAGTCGTTCAAGGTCACGTGATCGGTTGGGGACAGCAGGAGGAATTAGGCCCCCTCGCCCTGAAGCGTGAAATACGCGATCTGGATCGAAAAGCCGAATCGGCAGCCCGCGCGACGGAGAATGCCGAAGAGGAAATGGCGCGGTTGCTGGATTTGCTGGGTGAGGCGGATGCTCTCAAAGCAAGACTGTCCTCGGAGCTTCAGGAAACCGAGAAAACCATCCTGACCATGGACCATCGCGTTCGGACGCTGACCACGGACCTGAGCCACGCCGAAACGCGGTTGACCGTCGCCCGTTCCGAAATCGAGCGATTCACTGTCGAGCGGGGCGATCTGGAATCGGCACTCCTTGACGCGGAAGAGCAGCTTGCAGGAGTTGCCGCAACAAAGAACACTCTGGACGAGCAAATCGCGCAACACTCGTCGCGGGCCGACTTGTTGCGTTCCTCCATCGAAGATCAACGTCGTGAGCTTGGAGAAATCCAGTCGCAGCTGGCCGTACTCGAAGAGCGGCGAACTACGATAGTTCGCGAAATGAATGCGCTGCGGCAACAGGCTACCGACCTCGAAGAACGCGGCCGGCGCGCCGTTCAGCAAATCGCAGAGGCCGGGCAGCAGCAGATGGAGACCAGGCAGTCGATCGAAAGTCTCAGTGAAGCTCAAGACCAGCTGGTTCTCGAACGAGAGCGGCTGTCGCTGGCGATCATGGAAATGGCGACCCGCCTGGACGAATTGCGCCACGAACTTCGCGAATCGGAATTCCGCTGGGATGAGACCCGGGCATTGCTCGATACCTGGAAGGATCGTCATACCGCGCTGGAAATCGAGAAAACTCAAATCGATTCCGACCTGAAACATCTCGCCAGCTCCTGCTGGAGCGAGCTCAGCGAGTCGATAGAAACCGTCTGCCTGAAGTACTTTGAGCCGCTGCCGGCTGAAGAACTGGAATTGCGCGAACAGGAGTACAAGGAAGTTCGGGAGAAAATGGATTCCATGGGCGCGGTCAACATGATGGCCGTCGAAGAATACTCCGAAGCCGAACAACGATTCGAGTTCCTGAACGGGCAGCGTCAGGATCTTCTCGATTCGATTCAGGACACCGCCCAGGCCATCGATGAAATCGATGCCGTCTGCCGGAAGCAATTCAAGGAAGCCTTCGAAGCCGTCAATGCCGGATTTACCGAATCCTTCGTGCATCTCTTCGGGGGAGGCCATGGTGAACTGCGTCTGCTCGAGGGTGCCGACGAATCCGATGCGGGAGTGGAAATCGTCGCGCAACCGCCCGGAAAGAAACTTCAAAACGTGCTGCTCCTGTCGGGCGGAGAGAAGGCGCTCACCGCTCTGGCATTGCTGATTGCACTGTTCCGCTATCGGCCCAGCCCCTTCTGCGTTCTCGACGAAGTCGATGCGCCGCTGGACGAAGCCAACGTCGATCGCTTTGCGGCCATGGTTCGCGAGATGAGCCGCCAGACCCAATTCATTGTCATCACTCACAGCAAGCGGACAATGGAGGTGGCCTCCACGCTCTATGGCGTCACGATGGAAGAGCCCGGTATATCGAAAGTCGTGTCGGTGCGATTGAACGAAGCGCCCGCCAAAGTCGCTGTTGCCTGAAATAACCTGAAACAGGAGTTGGAATTCTGATGAGCGTTATTCAAACGAATCTTCCGGGCATTCCATTGCACGGACGTGGCAAGGTCCGGGACATTTACGATCTCGGAGACCGGTTCCTCATTGTCGTCACCGACAGGCTTTCCGCGTTCGATGTGGTTCTGCCCACGCCCATTCCCAACAAGGGAAAGGTGCTGAATCAGATGTCGGCATTCTGGTTCGAACATTTCAAGGACAAGGTTCCCAACCATGTCCTGTCGACAAACGTCGACGATTTTCCGCCGCAATTGAAACCGTTTCGCGATCAACTGGAAGGCCGCTCGATGCTGGTGCGAAAAGCGAAAGTGTTTCCGGTGGAGTGCGTCGCGCGCGGGTTTTTAACCGGATCGGGCCTGAAGGATTACAACCGTACCGGCAAGGTCTGCGGCATCGCGCTGCCGGCCGGACTGCGCGATTCGGATCGGCTGCCGCAACCGATATTCACACCGTCGACCAAAGCCGAAAAAGGGCACGACGAAAACATATCGGAAGAAGAAGGGGGGCGAATCATCGGCGCCGACAATATTCGCCGGCTCAAGGAACTCACACTGACGTTATATGGACAAGGTGTGGAGTATGCGTCCAAACGCGGCATCATTATCTGCGATACGAAATTTGAATTTGGAACCATCGATGGGAAAATTTCCATCATCGATGAAATGCTCACTCCCGATTCCTCCCGGTTCTGGCCGGCGGATCAATATATGCCTGGCAAACCTCAGCCGTCCTTCGACAAGCAATTCGTTCGCGATTATCTGGAGAAGATCGGCTGGAACAAGGTTGCGCCGGGTCCGGAACTGCCTTCCGACATCGTGGCCGCCACCAGCGCCAAGTATGTCGAAGCGCTTCGGATCCTGACGGGCCGCGATTTGCAATGATCGCGGCATTCACCGCCATCGACTGGATTGTCATCATCATTCTTCTGACTTCCGTTGTTCTTGCCGCCATCAAGGGCTTCGTCCGCGAACTGATCGGACTGGGTTCGATTGTGCTGGCTTTTCTTCTCGCTGCGTGGTTCTACACTTCTGCCGCCGAGCCGTTCAAAGATGTTGTAAAGACGGAAAACCTTGCTCTATTCTGTGGGTTCTCAATTGTCTTTATTGGAACTCTGGTTTTAGGAGTTGTGGTCTCATGGATTGTTTCCAAATTCATCAAGGCTGCCAGTCTCCAGTGGTTTGACCGGTGTCTCGGATCTCTTTTTGGATTCCTCAGGGGTTGGGTTTTAGGGGGAATTCTCTTTGCCGGATTGACTGCTTTCAACATCCAGTCTGAAAGAGTCCGAAATTCGGAACTTGCTCCATTCTTTCTTCCGGCTTCACGCTTGATTGCATGGGTGACGCCTGCGGATTTCAAAGAGCATTTCCGGTCCGGGTACGCGGCGATGGAACGTTTGTGGAGAGAGCAGCATTAGAGGGTGGCATTGTGAAAGAGAAGTTGGAACAGTTGGTCGCCGAGATGGTCGAAAGGCGCATATATCTGGAAGAAGCTGTGGGAGAGTTCGAAAAGAAGTTCATTCAGTCGGCCCTGAAGAAGACGGAAGGAAATCAGACTAAGGCAGCGAAAGTGCTGGGTCTTCACCGAAATACCCTCAGTCGGAAAATTACCCTGCATCAGCTCAACGGCCGGCATTGAAGTTCTAAAAGAGGATGCCGAAGGTCACCGCACTGTAGGCACGGTCTATGACCGCGCACAATCCTTCAATCGAATAATCAGCTGACGATAGCGCGTGCACGGTCATAGACCGCGCCTACAGCGTGGATGCGCTTTGCTCCAAGTACTGCTTCAATTCCTGGATTGCATTGGATTCCTGATGCGATTAGAGGTTCTCTTCCGCGGCGTCTCCACCCTTCCTCCGGCGTACCCGTTTCTCCACCGCATCCACCGTACTCTCGATTCCATTGAACGGAATCAACTGCACCGACTGCAGCGGTTTTGTCAGGAAATTACACACCAGGCAAAACTCATCGTATTGCCATTCCCGATTGAGAGAGGCCGGTTCCATTTCGAAGCATCGTGCAAGATTGGCGCATAAGGCATCACGAAGATTGCCGGCTTCATAGTCGTCGAACCCCGCGATCGTTCCGCCTCGAACAATCGCCACCTTCACGCGCGATGTCGTTTCCGTCGCTAACAGCACGACATAATGAAACGATTCCAGCGCCGGAAACGATTCCTTCATTTCCTGCCGGGCTCGATGCAGTCTTTCGATTTGTTTCCGAACCGCTTCCGCCTCTTCGAATTTCGTTTCTGCGGCGAGACTGGTCATTTCGGAAACCCATGGCTGCTCGATGGCATCGTCGAGTCCCTGAATGAAGGCCGCTGCTCTGTTGACGTCCGCCAGGTATCCACTGCGATCGATATCGTTGTTACACGGCTTGGAGCAGGTGTGCATCTGGAAGTACATGCAGTCCGGATGCGGGTCGCTCCCCCGGATATTGAACAGGCATGGCCGCAGCTTGAACGCCCTTTCGACGGCAGTCTTCATTCGAGCAAATTGCCCGCGCGTCAGGAAGGGTCCGAAGTAATCGACGCCCGATTTAATCTGGCGGCTGGCATAGACTCGCGGAAACCGCTGTTTCCGGTTGATCTTCATCAGCGTGAAGTACCGGAATGTTTTCATCCTCCGATACGACTTTGGAAAGTGCCGTCGCCTTTCCAGGTACAGGGCATAGATGGTTTCAAATGGCGAAAACGTTCTGAAGTACTCGACGCGGCTGGTGATCTTTCGCAGATCGAGATCCCGGACACGCTCGGAATGGGGACCGAAGTAACGTTCCAGACGCTGCGAAAGGTTGCTCGTCCGGTTCAGAACAATGAGGCGCCCCTGGGTGTCGAAGATTTTGTAGACGGCGGTGCCCTTCGGGATTTCCGGCAGAGCGGTTTCGAGAAAGGTCGATGCGTCGTATAGAACGGTCTGGAAATCAAAGTCCATGGCCGTTGGGGAGGTCAGTTGCCGCTGAACGCTTTCCAGTGGAACAGCAGCGACTGTTCGACATGCTGCTTCGCGAAATCCCAGCCGTGAACGCCGGGATACAAATGGGCTTCGTGCGGATACGAAGCCTTCGTCAACAGATCATCGAGAACCCTGAGTCCATCATAGAACCCGTATTCGTCTTCGGTTCCGCAGTCGAAATAGATCTTCATCTTTTGAAGCTTTGCCGTGTCCTTCGCCAGAGTGAGCGGATTGTTGGCGTCCCAGTAGGTCAGGTCCTGCGTACCCGCGAAATTGATTCCGTAGATTCGATCGAACAGCGCCTTGAACATGTCCAACCGCCGGCCGCTGACCGTTGCGCTGTCGAAGCTGGGAACCAGTGCGGCGCTGTGTGCGCTGACGGCGCTGAACATTTCCGGGTGCTTCATGGCGATCTTCAATGAACCATACCCGCCCATGGAGATTCCGCTGATCGCGCGGGTGGCACGCGTCGCATTTACGCGATAGGTGGATTCCACCATCGGAATGAATTCCTTCACGACCACGTCTTCCCAGGGGGCGCCGCCGCCGCGGGCGTTGGTATAGAAACTGGAGGGATCGACGGCGGGGATGGCGACGATGAACTCACCGATCTTGTTCTCTGCAACCATTTTGTCGAGCATAAGATCGGAACCGCCACGCGTGCTCCACCGCATTTCGTTTTCGTTAAGGCCGTGGAGAAAATACAGAACCGGATATTTCTTTGATGACGATTCGTACGATGGCGGCAAATAGAGGGCGTAATTCAAATCGCGGCCAATCAGGGCGCTGTGAAACGACTTGTATTGTACCCGTGAGCCCGCAGGGACGGCGTCCCGGAACTGAGGTCCAACTCCGCGCTGCGCGACAAGAGCGATGGAGCCTGTTGCCAGTACGGCGATCGCCAGCAGGATTCGATACCAGTTTTTCATGAAGATCACTTTTCGGGGGACACTTCCCGCGGTTCTTCGGCGACGCCGGTGGGTTCAAAATGTCGGATGCGCATGTTTTCGGCGGCGATGTCGGTCAGGTCGACGATGGCTGCAGCGCCGACGCCCATGGTAATTGCAATGGTCTCGCTCAGTTCTTCCTTGGTTGCGCCGACCTTAAGGGCCTTCTTGATGTGACCTTCCAGGCACCCATTGCAGTGGCTGGCCAGAGACGCGGCGATGGCGATCAGCTCTTTGGTTTTTCGATCAAGAACCGATGCTCGATATGTTTCCTGGTAGAACTGAAAGTAAATCTTCCGCATGCGCGGATCGACCATCGTGTATGAGGGCCATTTTTCCGGAGACTCTGAACTATCCGCCATTATTCGTACCTAATTCCTTTCGTTCGGGAATGGTACGTTTTAGGCTGCTGCGCCGTCAAGAACGTCCCGAATCAGGTGTGCGAGCTTGTGAAGTTCGAAGGGCTTCTGAACGAAGCCTTCGACGTTCATTTTGCGAAGGGTGGGAAAGTTTTCGGCAGTCGTGTATCCGCTGGCAACGAGGATTTTCATCTGAGGGAGTTTCTGACGAATGGCGTGGACTGCGGTTAGCCCATCCATGATCGGCATCACCATGTCCATGATCACAAGTTGGTAATCCTTGGTGATTCTCTCCACCGCCTCCATGCCGTTTGCCGCTGAAACGACCTGATAACCGATCCCTTTCAAAACGGTTTCCAGCAGATTCCGCATTTCCGGCTCGTCATCGACAACCAGGATGCGTTCGTTGCCGCCGGCGGGATCGGCAAGATTAGGAATCGGCAGCTCGGGTGCTTCGAAGTGAGCCGGAATTGCGAGAATGAACTCGGTTCCACTGCCGAGCTCGCTGCGCACATCGATGGTTCCGCCGATTTGCTTGACGAGACTGTAGACGACGCTGAGTCCCAGGCCGGTTCCTTTGGATTTATCTTTAGTCGTAAAGAACGGATCGAAGATGTTCGGCAAAATCTCTTTTCCAATTCCCGTTCCCGAATCGATGACGCGCAGCGAAATCTGGCTGCCATCCAGTTTCGTGATGAATTGCAGCGAGCCGCCGTCGGGCATCGCATCCCTGGCGTTGATCGCGAGGTTCAAAAGGATCTGTTCAATCTGGGAGTCGTCGGCGCGGATGTAGACGGGATCCGACTCGAACTCCAGCTTCACCGAAATTCTCTTGCCGATGGTCTGTTCGAACAATCCGCAGGTGGTGCGGATCGATTCGTTGAGGTTGATTGTCCGAACCTGCCGCGGTTCCTTGCGCGCCAGCGAGAGCAGTTGCTTGGTGAGCTGATTGGCCCGCTTTGAAGCCGCGATGATGACGTCGGCGTGTTTCAGAATGGCCGGCTCCGACGGCGTGCGAAGCTTGATCAACTCGGCATTGGGCATGATGATCCCAAGGATATTGTTGAAATCGTGAGCCACCCCTGCCGCCAGCGTTCCAACGGATTCCATTTTCTGTGCGCGGACAATCTGCTCAACCAGGCGGGCTCGTTCGGTCACGTCCTTGATGACGCCGGTATAGCCATTCTCCTGGCGTACGCAGCTCAAAAGAACGGTTGGACTTAATTGCCGGTTCGACTTCATTTCCGCTTCAAAATTCTGGATGAATCCTTTCGACTGGACCGTCTCCAGGAATTGCTGCGCCGCGGCCGCGGAATCGAACAGATCCGTCAGGGTCCGTCCGGCGATGGATTGGCCGAAGACGGTAATGCTTGCGGCATTCACGTTGTCGATTTTCCAGTCCGGGTCGCAGATGAACACCACATCGTGCATGCTCTCGACCAGGGTTCTGTATTTGATTTCGGAAGATCGAACGCCCTCATACAGGCCGATCTTTGCCAGCGCGCTGGCGACCTGCGGAACGACGATCATCATGGTACGTTCGGTTTCTTCGCTGAAGGTGTTCGGCTGTTCGTCCGCCAGGCAAAGGACTCCGCGCAGATTGCGGCCTTCGACAAGTGGCACGAAGAACCACGATCGAAGATTCGGAGGAAATGGCCAGTCGGAATCGACCGGTGAGGCCAGTTGCGTGTCGTTAATCCGGATCAGCGTCTGGAAATTCGAGATCATGCGCGCCACGCGCGAGTTGGTGATTGCTTCGGGAAAGGATATCGACGGTCCAAATACCTGCGACAGCGCCTGAAGATGGAACGGAGAGCCGACAGGGCCGGAATAGATTGCGGCATGACTGCAGGTAATCGTTTCGGAGACCGCGTGGACCAGCTCTTTGCAGAGCTCCGGGCCGGACGTCAGTACACTGATGGCGTCTCCGACGCGGCGCACCAGCGACAGCTCATCCATTTTGGCGAAGAGCGTGGAATTCGCTTTCTCCAGTGCTGCCGTCAGAGATGCGATTCGGGCCTGCAGTTCTTCGTTGGACATAATCGGTGTCATCGGAATGCGAGTTGAATCTCGGCCCTGCGGTTATGGAGATCCTGCACGATCTCTCCGAATTGCGCCTTTGAAATTCCTAGGGCCGTTTCAATGAATGGCGGAATCTGAACGTCAGGCGGCTCGGTGGATTCTTCGTTCAATGTTTCGGCTGCATCGGCACAGATCGACGCGGCATGGACGGCGGCAACGATTCGCGAATGGGGAAGTGCGGAAATCTCTTCGGCATGGTGAAAGCCGATGGATTGAACCAGCTCGGGAGGAAGATTCCAGCGTTCGGCCATCCACGAACCGATCTCGGTGTGGTCGGTATCGAAGATGTGGCGCTCGGCTTCGATCAGGTTCCAGTCTTCGTTTTTCACCATCATGGTGACCTGCTTGTATTCGACGTGCATATTGGTGTCGAGTACGAGCTTTCCCACGTCATGAAGCAATCCGCTCATGAAGCAGAGTTCGGTGTTGGGTATCCGGGAGCGTCTGGCAATAATTGCCGCCGCATTTGCGCCAATCAGGGAATGACGCCAGAAGGCTTCGCGCTCCGGCGTTCCCTGGCCGAGCCCTTTGGAGAAGAGGACCCCCAGCGAGAACTGGCGCAGCATCGCTGTTCCAATAATGATGACTGCCTTCTTAATGGTTCCGACCTGGGCACGGTGTCCGTAATAGGCCGAATTTGCAAGTGTGAGTACCTTGACGGACAACGACTGGTCTTTGGAAATAATGCTGCCCAGTTTCTCCGCCAGCTTCTCGTCTTCATCGTTCAGGCTGAGAATTTTTTGTGCGATGATCGGTAGAGTTGGGAGATCGCGGATGGCGTATATCTTCCGTTTGTAGTCTGCGGACACAGTCATCTCTTCACTCCATCCATAAATATCGGGTGAATGGTTCGAATACTTTAGATAGGTGGCCATCGACCATGGATAGTGAGCGCCGGGCACTCCCGGACCGCCGTAAGGCGTTCAAAAAAATGGGGAAATGGCTGCTCGCCGGCGGCGGAACACTGACGGTGGCCTATTTTGCCCTGAGCCGGGAGGGCCCCATCGATGAATGGGTGGCTGTTGGCCAGGTCGGCGACCTGCCAAAAGGGGCGATTCTGCCGCGAATCATTACGGTCACGGCGCGCGGGAAATGGTTTGACCTGCACGTGCAAAGGACCGTCTGGCTCCGAAGGTCCGAAGACGAATCCATTACGGTATTGAGTGCGATATGCCCCCACAAGGATTACAACATTAATTGGAGGGGGGATCTGGGCACGTTTATTTGTCCCGGACACAAGAGCTCGTTTGACCCAACCGGAAAGGTCTTGTCGGGCCCGTCCCCCAGACCGATGGACAGTCTGGAATATAAGGTTGAAAACGGCCAATTGATGGTGCGCTTTCAGAAGTTCAAGCGATCGATTCCCACCAAAGAGTTATTCACCTGATTCTGTAAACAAATGTATGAACAAAGTGGGGACTGGAGTCGAATTCGAAACACAAACCTTACGGTCTCAATCCATCCTTGATCGAATTCGGGGCCTGTCCCCATTTTGTTCACTCCATATGAGCGTGCCGCAGACGGCATGCTAATATTGGAATTCCCTATGCTGCAAACAGTGCTTCCTGAGCGATTCAGCCAACTCACCGACACGGAAACGGACCAGCGCATCCGCGAAGTTCGAGCCAGGCTGGGGAGCCGTCTGGTTATCCTGGGCCATCACTATCAACGGGATGAAGTCATCCGGTTTGCAGACCTGCGGGGAGACTCCTTCAAACTGGCCGCCTGGGCCGGAAATCAAAAGGACGCGGAATTCATCGTCTTCTGCGGTGTTCATTTCATGGCGGAGAGTGCGGATATCCTCAGCGGCCCTCACCAGAAAGTCATCCTTCCGGACCTGAGCGCCGGATGTTCCATGGCCGACATGGCGGAATTGGACCAGGTGGAGACGTGCTGGGACGATCTCAAGCGCATCACCAGCGCGCGCGTGGTTCCGATCACCTACATGAATTCGTCTGCGGCGATCAAAGCATTCTGCGGTCGAAATGGCGGTGCGGTTTGCACGTCATCCAATGCGAAAGCCCTAATGCGCTGGGCGCTGGAACGGTGCGACAAGATTCTGTTTCTTCCCGATCAGCATCTCGGCCGCAACACGGCGTATGACCTGGAGATTCCTCTGGATGAAATGGCGGTGTGGGATCCATTCGAGGAACGCGGCGGCAATTCCGAACAGCAGCTGCGCGATAGTCGAGTCGTCCTCTGGAAGGGACACTGCTCGGTGCATCAGAGATTCCTGCCGTCCCACGTCGCTCAGGTTCGTGCCAGATATCCCGGCATTTCTGTGATCGCCCACCCGGAATGCCGATGGGAAGTGACGCAGATTTCGGATTCCGTCGGTTCCACCGAACATATTATCCAGCGCGTCTCGCAGTCGCCGGCAGGCAGCGCTTGGGCCATCGGTACTGAGATTCATCTGGTCAATCGCCTCAAGGCGGAGAATCCCGATCGCTTCATCATTCCACTGGACGATTGCGGTTGCCTCTGCTCCACCATGTTTCGGATTGATGCGGCCCATCTGTTATGGGTTCTGGAAAACCTCGAGGAAGGGCGCATGGTCAATCAGATTACCGTGGCGACGGACGTTGCTGCAGATGCCCGGATTGCTCTCAATCGCATGCTCGAAATCACAAACTGAAACTCCAACACGAACGTCACAGGGTTGTACAAAAGTCACGAGGTTGATCGATGGACGATTTGAAAAAGCTCATTCGCGAAGTGCCCGATTTTCCGAAGCCGGGAATTCTGTTTTACGACATCACCACAATGCTTAAGGACAAGGACGGCTTGCGCAAATCCATCGACCGGATGACGGAACTGATCGCTCCTCTTAAACCCGATTTCGTCATGGGAATTGAAGCGAGGGGTTTCATTTTCGCACCCGCCGTTGCGTATAAGCTCGGAGCGGGATTCATCCCGGTTCGAAAGCCTAAGAAACTGCCGGGCGCCACCGAACGCATCACCTACGATCTGGAGTACGGAACCGATACGCTTGAAGTCCACAAGGGCGCGTTTCCGGAAGGTGCAAAAATTGTCATCGCCGACGATCTTCTCGCCACCGGAGGAACCAGCCTGGCAGCGGCTCAGCTTGTGGAGAGGATCGGAGGGAAGGTGGCAGGGCTCTCATTCGTCGTCGAGTTGGATTTTCTCAATGGCCGCGATCGATTGAAGAGTTACAACGTCACTTCGCTGATCCGATACGCGAGTTGAACGTTACGCTGTGATCGCCTCAGCAACCGGATCCATTTCGAACTTGAAATCGGACGGGGGAGCCGCAAGGCTCAGGGGCAGGGGCAGCCGGTCGAAACCAAACCGTTCGATTCTCAGCCTTATGTAATCTGAGACACTATCCGCCAGCACCCGGCCGACGCCGCCGGACATGGGATGCATTTGCTTGAATGCGGCCATTCGCGCGAACGTCTGCGTGCCGAACGCTTCGATCAGACCGTTGATCAGGGCCATTGGTTCGCCCGGTTTGCGATTCCGGATCGTGCGTTTGATTCGTTTCGTCAGATGCGAGAGGCTGTAGAACTGCTCGTAGCATCGGAATAACAGTCTCGTGCGCTGTTCCGGGCTCAGGTGGTCGTGGGTCCAAGTGGGCTGAGTTCCATCAAAGCGATCGAGGTTCTTCTCGTAGATTCTTCCAGCCGCGAGGAAGTCGTCGTATTGCTGCGTGCCGGGAATCGGCGTGAGGATATAGAACGATGCAATGTCCGGACCGAGTTCGATCAGGGTTTCCAGATGCTGGCGCACTCCTGCTTCGGTATCTTCCGGGAAACCGATGATATTCGAGAAGTGCGTGTCGATATGGTAGTGCCGGCACAATCGGACAATCTCGCTGTAGAGCTTCGGATGATTTTGTCCCTTGCTGGCTGCCAGCAGTATTTTGCGATTGAACGATTCCACGCCGACGAAAATCTGAAAACAGCCTGCCTTTGATAGCAGTTCGATCAGGTGTTCCTGACGAACGATCTGCGTGTCGCACTGTACGAAGAACGGGATATTGATCTTCTCTTCGATCATTCCATGCAGCAGCTTTTCCGCGTCGGGGTACTTGTTGAAGTTATCCGACGTGAACATGATCAGCTTCACACCTGCCGCCTTGGCTGCGCGCAGGCTGGCGAGTGAGACTTCCACATCCTGGGAGCGGATCTCGCGGCCTGCAATCTTGATTACCGAACAGAAGTTGCAGGTGAACGGACAGCCGCGCGCCGGATACAGGCCCAGCATTGGCATGATGTAGCGTTTCAGGTATTGCGTGGACGGCGGTATGAGAACCGGGGCGTCAATTTTCTTCTGCCAGCGTTGACCCGCGCCGTAGACCGGTTGAAGTTCTCCGTCGATGGCATCCTGAAGAATACTGGTCCACGAACTTTCAGCTTCGGATAGTGCAAAGCTGACTCCACGCCCATAGAGCATCGACGTGTCGCACGTCATGGGATGAGGCCCGCCGATCACGCAGTGCTGGACTCCATGCTTCAGCGCGTATGCTGCCAGGTCGATGCTTCGTTGAAACTGGTGCGACTGAACTCCTGCCAGAGCCAGCAGTGTCGGTGTCGAACTCTGGTGCAGAATCTTGAGGTAATCCAGGTCCGTGTGCACGTATTCGTCGATCACCTGCGTTTCGATTTCACATGAACCGATACGATCCGGCGTCATGCTGCGAAGATAGGGAATCGTTCCATTGGGCATGAAGCCCTTCTGAAACCGTTCAACATACCCATCAGCGCTGTACTTGCTGGGCTTGACGATTACTACTCGGAGTCGATTTGGCATATTTTGACGGAGGGTTCCCGCGAGCGGCCTTCCAATAAACTAATACTAATACCACACTATTGCCCGATGACGTTCGTGAGATCGTACCTGTTGAAATCGAATCCGACTTGCTAGAATTGCGCAACGGCCCCGTAGCTCAGCTGGATAGAGCAGCGGTTTCCTAAACCGGAGGTCGGCAGTTCGACTCTGCCCGGGGCTATCCATTCACCCCCATGCTTGTAAATGCCTTCAGTTCCGGCTTAAACTTAGTGGTTTGCAAGTTACAGGTTGGAGGATCACCACGTGCCCGGCGCCCGACTCTCGCGACAAGAATTAAAGTCTCAGGACGAAATCACCTCCTGGCTGCAGCGCTTGATGGAGTTTCTCGAAGCGAATCAGAAACAAGCGCTGATCGCAGTTGTGGCGCTTATCGTCGGGGTTGCCGGCGTTGCAGGATGGAGAGCCTATTCCGGAAGCCGCAATGCGGCGGCCTCTGCTCAACTTTCGGCGGCCATCATGGCTTTCGAAGACTCGACAGCCAAGCCGGACAAGGTGCGGTATGAGAAGTCCGCGACGGAGGCCCAGAAGACGATCGATCAGTACGGATCGACAAATGCCGGCATCATTGCGAAATACTATCTGGCGATGAGTCAGGAACGTCTCGGCGATGTCACCAACGCTGAAAAGAACATGCAGGAAGTGGTCGATCGCGGAGACAGTTCCATCAAAGGAGTGGCGCAATTCGCGCTCGCACACATCCAGGCTCAGCACGGCGGAGCTTCAAAAGCGATGGATACGCTGACCCAGCTGTACAGCAGCGGGAACTACCCGAAGAGCGCCGTCGCATTCGAACTGGCACAGCTGTACGAGGGCAGCGGACAGCAGGACAAGGCGAAAGAGTATTACGGCAAGATCATTATTGATTCGCCGGAATCCCGATTTCGATCGGAATCCGAAGCGGCGCTGAAACGCATGGGCGCACCGATTCCAGTGCCGCCACCGCCGCCAGCACCGGCGCCGGCGAAATAGTCAGGCGAGAACAATGTCGCAGTATCTGGTCGATCTCAAGGATCTGGCGCGGGAAAAACTTTCGTTCGAGGGAACGTTCGAGCCGGGTCAGATTGATTTTACGGGAAACGATTTTCGCCAGGTCGGTCCGTTGACCTGGACGGCGAGTGCGGAACGCGCGGGGGAAGAGATTCGAATCGCCGGGTCGTTGACCGGCGCTGTGGAGTGGAGTTGCTCGCGGTGCCTGGAGCCTGCGCGGTGCGGGATTTCGCGATCCTTCGATCTCTTTTTTCGACAGCACGATGAAGAGATGTTCGATGAAGACGACGATGTCGAACTCACGGACGAAGATATGCGGACATCATTTTTTGCGGGAACCCAGCTCGAGATCGGCGACATTATTCGCGAGCAGGTGCTGCTGGCCCTTCCCATGAAGGTCCTTTGCAAGGTAGATTGCAAAGGTTTGTGTCCCGTGTGCGGGACCAATCTGAATACCAATAGTTGCAGTTGTCCTGCCGAGCGGTTCAGCCCTCACATGGACGAGTTGCTCGAAATTAAGAGGAAGCTCGAAGAGCGGAGTTCATAAAATGCCAAATCCAAAACGACGACATTCCAAAGCCCGGCGCGATCGGCGACGCGCCCACGATCACCTGTCCACACGTTCCCTGTCTGAGTGCACCAATTGCCACGAACAGCGCCTTCCACACCGCGCCTGTCCGCATTGCGGATTTTATAAGGAACGCGAAGTTCTAGAAGTTGCCACAGAGTAGATTCGCGAAAATCTCCCATGATTAAGATCGCCGTAGATGCCATGGGCAGCGACCATTCGCCGGCAGTTGAAGTGGATGGTGCCGTCCAGGCAGCTGCAGAATATGGCGTCCCTATCGTGCTCGTGGGCCAGAAGGGAAAGATCGAAGGCCTGCTTGCAAAGCACGACACCACCGGTTTGTCGATTGAGGTGGAACATGCCAGTGAAGCCGTGACCATGGAGGATTCTCCGACCACGGCCTTTCGTCGAAAGAAGGACTCGTCCATCAACGTCGCCGCTCAGTTGATGCGGGACGGGAAGGTTTCCGGAGTCGTCAGCGCGGGAAATACCGGCGCCGTCATGGCGACGGCGAAATTTGTGGTCGGCGCTCTCGCCGTTGTGGATCGACCGGCATTGTCGACCGTGCTGCCCACGCAGAAGGGGAAGCCGGCGATATTGCTCGATGTCGGCGCCAACGTCGATTGCAAGCCGCACCATCTGGAACAATTCGCCATTATGGGCGACATCTACTCGCGAACAATCTTCGGCATTCGCCGGCCGCGTGTGGGTTTGCTTTCCATCGGTGAGGAAGATTCGAAAGGGAACGAGCTGACAAAGGAAGTATTCAAGTCTCTGAAGCGGGCTCCGATTAATTTCATCGGAAACGTGGAAGGCCGGGATATCTTCAAGGGCGATGTCGACGTCATTGTCTGCGACGGTTTCACCGGAAATGTGGTCCTGAAACTCAGCGAGGGATTGTACGAAACGTTCATCGAGATGCTCCGGCAGGAACTGCAGAAAACCCTGACTGCGAAAGTAGGATCCATTTTTGCGCAAAATGCATTTCGGCAGTTCAAGCGCCGTCTCGATTACTCCGAGTATGGAGGCGCACCGTTGCTTGGCATCAAGGGCATCACAATTGTTTGTCACGGCCGTTCCAATGCCAATGCGATCAAGAATGCGGTTCGCGTCGCCAACGAATTCTGCAGGCACAATGTCAACGACGCCATTGAAGTGGAATTCAAGAAACTCGGCCTTTCTAAAGTTGCCAGAGCGACATAACCTGTGACGGATATGAAGAAGGCGTTTGTTTTTCCGGGCCAGGGTTCTCAGCATCCCGGCATGGGTCGCGAACTTTGTGAGAAGTATCCTGCTGCGCGCCAGGCTTTTCAGGAAGCCGACGATGCGCTGGGCTTTTCTCTTTCGAAGATGTGTTTCGAGGGGTCCGAAGAGCAACTGCAGCTCACCGAGAATACCCAGCCCGCAATTCTCACGACATCAATTGCCGCGTTCCGCGTTCTCGAAGAGCGGGGCTGCCTTCCGGATTTCGTGGCGGGACACAGTCTGGGCGAATACTCCGCGCTTGTCGCAGCCCGCAGCCTCACTTTGGCCGATGCGGTGGTTCTGGTGCGAGGCCGCGGGAAATATATGCAGGAAGCTGTTCCCATCGGTGTCGGCGCGATGGCCGCTCTCCTTGGAATAGAACCCAGCGCTGCCCGTGCGGTCTGTGCCCAGGCGGCTGGTTCGCAGGTGGTTGCTCCGGCGAATCTGAATTCCTCTTCGCAGGTTGTCATCGCCGGACACCGCGAAGCCGTCGAGCGGGCCATGACACTGGCGAAAGAAGCCGGTGCAAAGCGAGCCATCATGCTGTCGGTCAGTGCGCCATTTCATTGCGTGCTGCTGCAACCTGCCGCGGACCGGCTGAAGCACGATATCGATGCATGCGCATTTGCGGATCTGCGATTTCCGCTGATCACCAACGTCGATGCCAAATCGATCGAGACCGCCGCTGCCGCCAGAGATTCACTGGAACGCCAGGTGACGATGCCGGTGCGTTGGCAGGAAAGCGTACTGTGGATGCTGGCCAGGGATGTACGCGCTTTTGTGGAGGTTGGTCCAGGCAAGGTGCTGCTCGGTTTGATCCGCACGGCGGACAAGTCGGCGGGTTTGTTCAACGTGGAAGACGAGAAATCGCTGGAAAATACTTTTAGCGGACTTCTATAATCATCAATTTGCTTAAGACGGCACAGGATTTCTGTTGCCGCACGCCCTGATACGAAAACAAGGAGGGTTACGGAATGGCTTCTTCGACAGAGGATAAGGTCAGACAGATTATTGTGGAACAGTTGGGAGTGGATGAAGCGGAAGTGACCGCCACAGCGTCGTTCATCGACGACCTGGGAGCGGACTCTCTCGATACGGTGGAATTGGTAATGGCACTGGAAGAGGGATTTGGAATTGAAATTCCCGACGAAGATGCCGAGAAGATCACTACCGTTAAGGACGCGATCGGATATATCGAAGCGCGTCTCCCGAAGTCCTAAACCACGAGGTTCATTTTGGAAAAAAGACGAGTCGTTGTCACTGGCGTGGGGCTGGTTACCGCGCTGGGTACGGGAACCGAGGAAACGTGGAAAGGTCTCTGCGATGGACGCAGCGGCGTCGGACCGATCAGCCGATTTGATTCCACGGAGTTTTCAACGCGGATCGCCGCCGAAGTGAAAGACTTCGATCCGCTGCGCTGGTTCGACAAAAAAGATCTCAAGAAGATGGACTTCTTCATCTACTACGCGGTGGCGGCCGCGGATTTTGCGATGAAGCAGTCGGGCCTCATTATCGAGCCGGAATGGTCCGAACGCGTGGGCGTATTCATCGGTTCGGGAATTGGCGGATTCACTGTCATCGAGCGCGAGCACCGAGCCTTGCTTGAAGGCGGTCCGCGGAAAATCTCACCCTTCTTTATTCCATCCAGCATTATCAACCTGGCGGCAGGCCAGGTTTCCATTCGCTTCGGAGCCCGCGGTCCGAATTCCGCTCCCTGCACGGCATGCTCATCCGGCGCCCATGCGGTCGGGGATGCGTTCCGCGTCATATCACGCGGCGATGCCGACGCCATGATTTGCGGCGGATCGGAAGCCGCCATCACACCGATGGGAGTTGGCGGATTCGCGGCCATGCGCGCACTGTCGACTCGAAACGATGAGCCTCTGAAAGCGTCCCGTCCGTTTGATGCACTGCGAGACGGTTTTGTCGTCGGCGAAGGCGCCGGAGTTCTGGTTCTCGAAGAATACGAACACGCAAAACGCCGTGGAGCCAGGATTGTTGCCGAGCTGGTGGGTTACGGCATGAGCGGCGATGCTTTCCACATCACACTTCCTCCGGACGACGGACGCGGAGCACATCGGGTGATGCTCAATGCCATTACCGATGCCGGTATCCGGCCCGAGGAGATCGGATATATCAATGCGCACGGTACATCCACTCCGCCAAATGATCGAATTGAAACTTATGCCATCAAGCAGCTCTTCGGCGCCCATGCGAAAAACCTTGCGGTGAGTTCGACGAAATCCATGATCGGCCACCTTCTCGGTGCTGCCGGTGCAGTGGAGGCGGGAATTGCGTCGCTCGTGGTCGAGCGCGGTATTCTGCCTCCAACCATCAATTACGAGAACCCCGATCCCGATTGCGATCTGGACTATGTGCCGAACCTGATGCGAAAGAAGGACGTGCGATATGCGCTGTCCAATTCCTTCGGTTTCGGCGGTACCAACGCCGCATTACTCTTTAAACGCTACGAATCCTGACCTCCGTCAAATGCCATGGCCGATCGCGACGTCCATGAAGTCGATGTTCTGATCGTCGGCGGTGGTCCCGCAGGTCTTGCCGCTGCCTGGCACCTGCGGCAGTTGGCCAGGAACTCCAGCGTCGGCGAGGTGTCCATCGCGATTCTCGAAAAGGGCCGCGAGATCGGCGCTCACAGCATCTCCGGCGCGGTCATGGATCCTCGGGCAATCCAGGAATTGATGCCCGACTGGAAGGAACGCGGCGCACCTATCGAGCATGTGGTTTCCGAAGATCACGTTCTCTACCTGACGAAGTCCCGCAGATTCACCCTTCCCATCACTCCGGCTCCGCTTCAGAACCACGGAAATCTCATCATTTCACTGAATCGATTCATGCGCTGGTTCGGAGAACAAGTGGAGCAAAGCGGCGTCGATATATTTACAGGATTCGCAGGGGTGGAGGTTCTGAGAGACGGACACCGTGTCATCGGAGTGCGGACCGGTGATAAGGGAATCGACAAGGACGGAAAGAAAAAGAGCAACTACGAACCCGGCATCGATATCCACGCAAAGATCACCATTCTTGCCGAAGGCGCGCGCGGTTCGCTGACAAAACAGCTGGTGCATCGGCTTCATCTGGATGATGGAAAGAACCCGCAGGTCTACGCCGTTGGCGTCAAGGAAGTCTGGAATCTTCCCAGCGAAAGAAATTCCAGAGGCTGGGTCATCCACACCATGGGATGGCCGCTTCGCAACGATGAATTTGGCGGAG
>Ga0209488_10000540_pt1 | contig 31981 bp, 36 predicted proteins | sample Rivendell_Oct201_8_FD_188349 | JGI IMG/M metagenome (GOLD analysis project Ga0209488, IMG submission 188349) | Vadose zone soil microbial communities from the Eel River Critical Zone Observatory, Northern California, USA -... | ecosystem: Environmental > Terrestrial > Soil > Vadose zone >...
TGCAGCAGTTGCCGCAAGCTCGTTCAGGAACTTCAAATTCAAAGCCGCACTAGAATCATAGGGTTGCTAGTGCTCCTTTGTTTCCGAAGTTCGCATTGAATGTGCCGCAGTGTCAGGCGAACTTCGGAAACGGAGCACTAGGGAGAAGAGCGATTGAAAGCCGCGGTTGGTCGCGAGCGCTGCCACGAATCTGTCTGCGGCGCTCACGCTCCGGCGAGCGGGGGGTGCGTCTGGATTCTTCGCCATATGGCCCACTTTGGACCTTGATCTATTTGGAACTGATGCCGCGGGACCTCGTTCTCCTTTCGCTGGACTAGTGCCGCCGATCTGAAGTTCCTACAGCACCTGCAGCAAGCTCTGACAGGAACTTCAAATCGAAAAGCGGCACTAGAATTATAGAGTTGCTAGTGCCCCTTTGTTTCCGAAGTTCGTGTCAGAGCGTGCTGAGGTGTGTCACGAACTTCGGAAACGGGGCACTAGCCAACAGGGACGAGGACCATGACACACCACATGTTGACTGGAACAATTGCGGCGTTGGCGCTGGTTGGATCGACCGCAGCGCAGGCCCAGGGCTACTACGTTGCGGAACCTTACGCACCGCCAGTTTATGCGGCTCCGCCAGTTTACGCGGCTCCGCCCGTTGTTGTGGTGCCTGCGCCGGGCTATGTGGCCCCGCCAACGACCTACGTCGTGCCTCGCGATGACTACGCGTACGTTCCACCGGCCTATGTGGCGCCGCCTGCCTCGGGCTACGTCACTGTCGACTCGGTGACCGGAAGACGATGCACGATCAAGCCTGACGGCTATCGATGGTGCTGGACGCCATAGCGAGAAACTGAGTGCTGCTGAGCCGCAGCAGCACTCAGCTACTTCGGCTCCGGTCCGGTCGCGACCGGGCGCGCCGGATCGGCGCTCCAGGCTGACCACGATCCCACGTAGAGCGCTGCGTCGAGCCCGGCCGCCGCCATTGCGGCGATCGCGTGCGCCGCTGAATTGCCGCTGCCGCAATAGACCCCGATCGGGGCAGAGCCGTCGGCGCCGAGCTTGCTGAAGCCGGCGAAGAGATCATCGCTCGGCTTGAATTTTCCATCCGTGATGTTGCCGCCGGACGGCGCGTGAATAGCGCCCGGAATGTGCCCCGTGCCCGCTTTGGCCGGATCGCCCACATAGGACGCGCGCGGCCGCGCATCGAGCAGGCGGGATTGCTGGGCGAGCCTGGCCGCCGCGTCGGCGTCGATCGTCGGCATGTGGCCTGCTGTCAGCACCACGTCGCCGGGGCGGCTGGCGCGCCTTGCGACCTGCGTGGAGGAAGCCCGGCCCGCCGCCGCCCACGCGTCATAGCCGCCGTCGAGCACGCGCACATCGGTGAGTCCCGCCCAGCGTAGCGTCCACCACGCACGTGACGCCTGTGCACCGCCGGCATTGTCGTAGACCACGACGGGTGTGGCGTTGCTGATGCCCCACGTGCGCGCCTTGGCCTGCAGGTCGGAGATGTCCGGCAATGGCCGCCGGCCGGATGTCGCCGTCGGTGTGCCGGAGAAGTCAGTTGCCAGATGCACCGACACGGCGCCGGGAATTTTCGACCGCTCCTCCGGCACCGCGCCCTGCTCGTCAATGACGTCGAGCAGCACGACGGCAGTGCCGGCGTCGATGAGCCTGATGAGCTCCTCGACCGTGATCAGCGTTCTGGCGCGCGCGTCGTTCACCGGTTGCCTCGTCACGCCGTCATGGTGGCGCGATAGAGAATGCGCCGGCTCCCGCCGTAGTCTCGGATGCCCTTGTGCTGAACCACGCGATTGTCCCAGATCGCGAGCGCGCCGCGGCTCCAGGTCAGCCGTGCGGTTGCCTCCGGCGACTTGATCATGTCGAACAGGATGCCAAGGATGTTCTGGCTCATCACCCGGCTGACGCCCTTGATGTAGTTGGTGTAGGACTCATTCACCGCGATCCACTTGCGCCCACTCACCGGATGAACGCGCACCAGATCCATCTCGAAGGGCGGCATGCGCTGGCGCGCGGCGATCGCCTCCTGCGGATCGAGATAGCGATCGGTAATGTGCCCGGTCGCGTCGGCGGATTGAATCACGGTAAGCGATTCCAGATAGGCCGCGAACAGCGGATCGATCTGCTCATAGACCCAGGCCGTGTTGCTGAAGATGGTGTCGCCGCCAGTCTCCGGGATCAGGTGCGCATAGAGCGCCGTGAAGGCCGGCGCATCCGGACGAAAGCCGCCGTCGGCATGCCAGATGTGGTTGCGCAGATTCTTGTCCTTGAGCGAATCGATCATGGTGGCGTCGGGATTTTCCGGCGCGCGCGGCGTGTGCGGTCCCGCATAGTGAAAGAACTCGCCTAGGAAGCCTGCAAAACCCGTGAAGTTCTCGGCTGTGACCGTGCCGGGCTCGAACATGAGGAGGCCGCGATTGTGCAGGAGATCGCGCAGCGCTGCGCGAAACTCGTCGCCGGGCGACCGTCCATCGAACCGAAATCCGGAGACAATCGAGCCGAGCGCCGGTTGCAATTGCGTGACGCGCACGCCGGCCGGCAGGGCGAAATCCGAAACAAGCCTGACAGAGCTGCTCGCGGTTGAGATGCTCGCAGTAGACATGGGCCTGTTCCCCCTATCGATGGTTGTTGGTCGAATGACGGATCAAATCTAGCGAAACTATCTCATCCCGGGCAAGCCACACGGGCTGCACGTAAGGGCTATTCCTGCATATCCCTTATGACGCGGCGCTGGCGCTTCACCGGGCTCTCGCGAGGATGTCCTGCACCAGCTTCTTCTGCTCGGGGCTGATCGCCGTCACGATGCTCATGGCATTCTTGCGGGTGCCGGCGGCATCGATATAGTCCGTGTAGAGCTGACGCTTGTCGCCCTCGGCGAGGAACTGCGGGTCGCTCACCGCCTTGGCGGTGGCCGCCTCCAGGAACGACAGCCGGCTCTCAGCCATCCCGGGTGGCACCACCAGGATGCGGCCGAGGCTCTGGACCTGGTGGCGGAAATCGAACAGCCACTCTTGCTCGGCGTTGAGGCGTGCCGCTTCGAAGACGGTCGGCAGCTCGGGAAAGAAACGCGACCGGCTGCGCCCGACAGTGGCGAGCGCGACCAGGTCATTGGCCTGCACATAGTGGTTGGCGGATGTGTCGGTGACGTAGAGCGCATCCATCTCGCCGCGCGAGACCGCGAGCGCCGCATCATTGCTGCCTTTGTATCCGAGCACGATCTGGCAATCGAGCTTGAACGCCTCGCAGGTGAAGGCGGCGCCATCGGAGAGGCTGTCGACCGGGCCGCTCGCGCCCCAGCGCCATTTTCTGCCGGCCTTGATCGCTTCTGCTAGCGTCTTCGTCCCCACATGAGTGCCAACGGTCCAAAGCGACGGCGGCGCGCTCAAGGTCGCGACGTAGCCGAGCTTGGCGAGATCGTAGCGAGCGCCCTGCTGATCGGTGAGCTGCGCGTAGGCCGCGCCGGTGCCATTGACGATCATGATGGTCAGCCCGTCGGCCGGCGCCATGGATACGCCGTTGAGTGCGACGAGCCCGCCGGCACCAGGCCGGGTTCTCGACGATGACCGTTGCGTTCAGCGTCCTCGACAGATAAGGCGCCAGCATGCGGGCGTAGGAGTCGTATCCTCCACCCGGGCCGAATCCCACGACCAGTCGCACGGTCTTGCCGCGAAGAAAGTCTGCTCGGATTCCTGTGCGGCGGCGGTGATTGCGTGCGCCGCGGGCGCAAACGCTACGCACGCAGCGGTGCTCCACCTTGTCAACGCGGCGAGAGTCGCCATTTGATTCTGATTCCTCCCAGACGCGCGTTGATGCGCCCGTTCACACGGATTCGTTCGCGTGCGAGGTTGCTCCTCGTTTCAACACGGCTCGATGCTATGCGGCGATGGGTTCTGGGGCAAGAAGCGGCGAGCGCTTAACGGCTGCTCCGCGGGCAACGCTGCTTACGAACTTCGGAAACGGGGCACTAGCCGTGCCCGGCCTCGGTCGACAGCATGCCGAGGTCGATGCCGATCTTGCGCAGCGCCTTGGTGTATTTGTGCTCAGTGTCCTGGCCGAAGATCAGCTCAAGATCAGCCGCGCAGTGCAGCCAGCCGTTCTGGTTGATCTCGGTCTCGAGCTGGCCTGGTGCCCAGCCTGCGTAGCCAAGCGCAAGCACCGCGCTTTGCGGACCATCGCCGCGCGCGATCGCCTTGAGGATGTCGAGGGTCGCGGTGAGGCAGATGCCCTCGTCAATCGGCAATGTAGAGTTTTCGATAAAGAAATCGCTCGAGTGCAGCACGAAGCCGCGGCTGGTCTCAACTGGACCGCCCTTGAGCACTTTGACGCCTCCGGCGCTTTGGGGAAGCTGAATCAGCTCGGCGGCGCCGACCACTTCGAGCTGCACCAGGAGGTCAGGGAAGCTGATGTGCGGGGCCGGCTGATTGACAATGATGCCCATCGCGCCTTCCGACGAATGGGCACACATATAGATCAGGCTACGTGAGAAACGCTCATCGCCCATGGTCGGCATTGCGATCAGCATTTGCCCGTCGAGATAGCCGCGCTTCTCGCTGCGTGGCACCGGGCGCGCCGACATGCCCAGCTTGCCGCCGCCCTCGTGAGTCGGCTCGAGGCCCGACGGCCCCGCTTCGCCCTGTAGTCCGCTCTTGCGACCCAATTTCATGCCGAAATGCTACCCGATTGCCGGTGATTTGCAAACGATGCGCCCCGCTGTCCACCTATTCAATTGTTCATGCATGCCATTGTTAGCCATGCATCTTTCGACATTCATCCTTAGATATGCACCATACGAATTGTTCGATATGCATCGTTTGTGCCACATCGAGATTCGAATCCGGCCGACGATGGCTCCGCCCTCTCATTAGAGGTTCGTTCTATGTCCTTCCTGTGGCTGCTGGCTTTGTGATCACAAATGCGTGCGACCCCGTGCCGGTTCCACACATTTTGTTTTCACTCGCGCGAACGTCAACAATGTTAACAAGGAGCAATGTCCCAGCATCGATGAGACACGGCGCATCTGGTGCTATGCTCGTGTGCCCGTCACGATGGTAAAATCGCCGCTCGGCCGCGCGCCAGAAAGCTTGTTCACAACGAGTTCAATGGTGCGCTTCGGGGCTCGCGGGTAGATCAGGTCGTATACAAATAACCATGACCCCGCGGATGAGAGCCTGCAGATGACGATGCATCGAGATCCACTGCGAGCTGGCCAGCTCCCGCACGCTGCGCTTGTTGTCGGCGCACTGTTATCTTTGTTGTCTTGGTCGGCGGGGGATGTCGCACGGGCCGCCAATGACGTCACGCGCTGGGATGGCGACGCGCGCAGCGCTGCCCGGCTGGTTGCAGGATCGCAGCGCGCCGCAGACGGCGCACTGCGGGCCGGAGTTGAGATCAGGCTCAAGGCTGGCTGGCACACCTATTGGCGCTATCCCGGCGATGCCGGCGTTCCCCCGAAGTTCGATTTCGGCGCCTCGCAGAATCTCAAGCGGGCGGTGCTGCTGTGGCCGGCGCCGCAGCGCATCGTGGAGGCGGGCGGCAGCACGCTCGGGTTTTCGAGTGATGTGATCTTTCCGGTGCGGGTCGAGCCTGTGGATGCGAAGAAGCCGGTGTTGTTGCGGCTCAAGCTCGACTACGCGATCTGCGAGAAGCTCTGCGTTCCGGCCGAGGCGACGATCGAGCTTGCGTTGGGGACTTTCAAGGGCGCGACCTCCGGCGATGCTGCGCTTGCAGGGGCGGAGACGCGCGTTCCGCGAGTGACAAAGCTTGGAGCCGGTGGGCCGCTTGCGATCAAGGCAGTTCGGCGCGAAGAAGACAGCAAGCCGCCGCGCGTCGTGGTGGACGTGGCGGCGCCGTCCGACGCGGTGGAGCTGTTCGCCGAGGGGCCAACGCCACAGTGGGCGCTGCCAGTACCGACCAAGATCGATGGCGCTCCGGCCGGCCAGCAGCGTTTTGCGTTCGAGCTTGACGGGCTGCCGCCCGGCGAAAGCGGCCGCGGGGCCTTGCTCACGCTGACGGCGACCACGCCCGGCGATGCCATCGAGGTCGCAATCCGTCTCGACTAATCCGCCAGGGACGCTAATTTGTGCGCCCGCGCGCCTGCGGGCGGTGCTGTCGCAGGCTCCGATCTCATTGTATCCATCGTCATGTGTATCCATCGTTGTGTCATGAAAGGAAACGCGTCATGTCCATCAAGGTCGGCGACCGCCTGCCCGAGGCCAAATTCAGAGTGATGAGCGCCGAAGGCCCGGCGTGGAAGAGCACGGACGAGCTGTTCAAAGGCAAGAAGGTCGCGTTGTTCGCGGTGCCCGGCGCCTTCACCGGCACCTGCCACAAGATGCATGTGCCCTCGATCGTGCAGAATGCCGACGGCCTCAAAGGCAAGGGCATCGACACCATTGCGGTGACGTCGGTCAATGACGTGTTCGTCATGGACGCCTGGCAGAAGCAGACCGCCGCCAGCATGCTCACCTTCCTGGCCGACGGTAACGGCGACTTCGCCAAGGCGATCGATCTGACTTTCGACGGCTCGGGCAATGGGCTCGGGACGCGCTCGCGCCGCTATTCCATGCTGGTCGACGACGGCGTGGTGAAGAAGCTCAACATCGAGGAAGCGCCCGGCAAGGTCGAGGTCTCGGGCGGAGATGCGCTGCTCAAGCAGCTGTAATGTGAGCAGTCGTCCCCCGCGTTCGTCGGGATGACAGCAAAGTTGTGCGCTCACGCCACCTTCGCGCTCTCCTTCAGCGTGCGCATCAGCTCGCGGTGGATCGCTTCGTTGCCGGCCACGATGTTGCCGGTGACGAACGGCGCATCGCCGCCGGCGAGGTCGGTCACATAGCCGCCGGCCTCGCGCACCAGCGCAACGCCTGCCGCCACATCCCACGGCGATATATTGCGCTCCCAGTAGCCGTCGAAGCGCCCGGCCGCGACCCAGGCGAGATCGAGCGCGGCGGCGCCGAAGCGCCGCAGGCCGGCGACGCGCTCCTGCACCGCGACGGTTTCGTTGCGCTCGAGCGCTGAATCGCTGCGACTCGGATGCGGCAAGCCACACGCCACCACCGCGTCCATGAGCCGTGAGCGAGCGGCCACCCGCAGCCGCCGATCGTTGAGGAAGCTGCCCTTGCCCTTCTCGGCCGTGAACAGGTCATCGGTGGCTGGATTGTAGACGACGCCCGCCACGATCGCGCCTTCACGCTCGAGCGCCAGCGAGATCGCGAAGTGCGGGATCCCGTGCAGGAAGTTCATGGTGCCGTCGAGCGGATCGACGATCCAGGTGTGGGTCGTGTCGGTGCCGGCGCGCCGGCCGCCTTCCTCGCCCAGGAAGCTGTAGCCCGGGCGCGCGCGATTGAGCTCCTCGTACAGGATGTCCTCGGCGCGATGGTCGGCGGCGCTGACGAAGTCCGCCGGTCCCTTGAGCGACACCTGCAGATGCTCGACCTCGCCGAAATCGCGCTTGAGCGCGCGCGCCGCTTTCTGCGCGGACTTGATCATCACGTTGAGGAGGGCGGAGCGAAGCATGGCAGCTGGTGTCGATTCTGAGGTTGGTATGGTTGCGCGGCACTCTCGTTGACCAACGTCAAGATCGCCGACGGGCGACTCGATGGCTCTGGAGTGACGATGGAATTGACGTCAAATCCGCCGCAGCAGCGGTCTGCCTGCCGCAGCAGCCGCCGTCAAGAGCGTGACTGCGCGATCGCTTCGACCCAGGGCCGCGCTGCCTTCTCGGCGGCGGCGCGCACGTCCGACCTTTGCTTGCTCATGAATTCATCGAGGACCAGGTCCTTCGCGCCCGAGGCCTTCGAAATGAGGTGCCATTTGATCGCCGCGACCGGGTCGGCGGCCAGGACGCGACCTGCGGCGTAGACATGGGCGAGGCGGTTCTGCGCAATCGGGCTGCCCTTGCGGGCGGCGCGGCTGAGCAGTGCCACGGCGCTGGACTCATTCTTCTCGACGCCGGTGCCGTTGAACAGTGCGATCGCATATTCGACCTGCGCGTCGGTGTAGTCGGCGGCGGCCGCCGCGCCGAGCCAGCGGGCCGCCTCGACATAGTTCTGCATCACGCCGCGGCCTTCCTTGTAGAAGGTGCCGAGCGCGTATTGCGCTTCCGGACTGCCGGCTTCAGCGGCTATCTGGAACAGCTCGGCGGCGCGTTTGAAATCCTGCGGGAACAGCCGACCTTCGAGATAAAGGAGGCCAAGATTGTAGGCGGCTGCCACATGGCCGAGCTTGGCGGCGGCTGCGAGCAGGCGCGCCGCCTCTTCACGGTTTTGGGCGCCGCCGCGCCCGCCCATGCGGAACATTGCGAGCGCGAACATCGCCTCGCGATCGCCGCGCTCGGCGGCGATCCGGTACCACTCCGCTGCCTTGTTGTCGTCCTGCAAGACGCCATAGCCGTTAGAATAGAGCTCGCCCAACAGCGTCATCGCCTTGGTGTCGCCGAGTTGCTGCCGGACCGTGGCTGTGTTGAACGCGGACAGATAATAGCCGCGCTGATAGGCACCGTAGGCGAGGTCTGGCGCGGGTCCGGTGGCACCCGCTGCGGCGGGTGTGACCTGCTGGGTCTCAGCCGGCTGGGTCTCCGCCGGCTGACTCGGTGCCACCGGCGTAGGACGGACGATGCGCGGCTGCGGGCGCGGTGCGGCTTTAGTTTCGGATTTGGGCCCTGGCGCTCCTCGCGGGGCGGGCGGCGTTGGGAACTGATCGGCCCGAGGTGCCGGCGGCATGACGAGCTGAGGTGTTGGTGCCGACGGATTGCCGATTGGCGCGGGGGGAATCGGCGCTGGGGGAATTGGTGGCGATTGTGCGTTCGCGGCAGCCGTGATGGTGGCGCACGCGAATGCGGTCAGGATGGCGTTGAGGATCAAGCGCGCGTTGCTCATCCAGCTGCCTCCACCGGCGCGAGGCGGCTCGCTGCTTCCGCGACCGCCAGCGCCGCGCCTTGAGGATAGTCGAATATCCAGTCGCCGAGCGCGATGAATTCTGCGCCAGCATCCGCGAGCGGAGCAACATCGTCCATGCTGCCCGCAAAGCCCACGCAGGGAATTTCGAACAGCTCCGCCCACCAATCGACTCGCTCGACCACTGCATCGAGCGACGGACGGTTCTGGTGTTGATCAGGCTCGCCGAACATCACGTAGTCGGCGCCCGCCTCCGCAGCCAGCATGGCATCGTGACGAGTCTGCAGGCCGCCACAGCCGGCGATGCGCGCGGGCTTGAGCGTGCCAAGCGCACCCTCGAACGCCGCAATGTCGCTGAGATGGGCGCCGTCGGCGCCCACGTGCGCCGCGATTTCAGGGAGGTCTTCAAGCAGGAGGGCTGCGCCATGATCCTGGATCAGTCGCGCCAACGCCTTGGCGCGGTTAATCAGGGTGCGCTCATCCGCCGCAGCGAGCCGCAGCAGGACCGCCGCCACGTCACCACTCTTCATCGCAGCTCCAAGCATGTCCCGCACCGCGGCCGGGTCCGCCACCGCGGGCGTGACCAGATAGAGGCGCGGAATGGCGCGCTTGGATTTGGTCCGGTTGCCTGGAGACGCCATGGGGGTCGCTTGCCTCTGCAATCGGGCAGTTTGGGGGCGGTTGTAAAGCCACAAACCGCTAGCAGGGTAAAGGGGCAGCATGGGTCGAGTCTCCCAGCGTTTACCCTTGCGAGGAGTATAGCGATCCGCGCAAGCGGCGCACGCCTTTGATGGGCACTTGATGCCGTTTCGGCTTGGCCGGCTTTACAAATCTTTACACGGCGGAGAAGCGGCCAAAACAATTGTCGCTGAATGTGTCGGTCGGGGCTGTCCCATTGACCTATGGAGCCATCGATGACCGAAAACGTAACGAATCCAGGCACTCCCGCGCCGGCCCGGCGCCGCCGCGGACGCGCCGCCCTGCTTGGCCTTGTCCTGGCGCTTGGCGTCGGCACGACGGCGTTTTTTGCCGGCCAGGCCTTCAGCCAGACCGGTTTCGGGCCGTTCGGCGGCTGGCACGGCCGCATGATGGGCCAGATGGATCCGGCACAGATCGAGGATCACGCCGACCGTATGGTGCGGCATCTGGCGATCGAGGTCGACGCGACGACGGAGCAGCAGGAGCGCTTGCGCGCCGTGGCCAAGTCGGCGGTGCGGGACCTGCTGCCGATGCGTGAGAAGGCGCAGCAGGCGCGCCAGCGTGGCCGCGAGCTGCTGACGCAGACGATGATTGACCGCGCCGCCATCGAGGCGTTCCGTGCCGAGCAGATCGCGCAAGTGGATGCCATCAGCAAGCGCGTCGCGCAGGCTGTCACGGATGCGGCCTCGGTCCTGACGGTGGAGCAGCGCCGCAAGATCGAGGAGCGTATGCGGCCGCGTCCGGGCTTCTGGGGCGGCTGGCATCGCTAGGTCGTATCCGCTGGGATTGATCGATGACGCCGTTCGTTCCCGCGCATCCCCCTGCGCGAGGACAGGCGCGGGCACCCAGGGCCTCTCCCTGAGTGCCCGCTTCCACGGGGAACGAGCGGATCGATTCAAGCGAGATATGCATTAGAATTGACCTTGTGACCGGCCGCATCCTGCTCATCGAAGATGACCCGCGTCTTGCCGAGATGGTGCAACGCTATCTCGGCGAGGCGGGCTTTGACGTCGCGATTGCGCCCAAGGGCGAGCTCGGCATCGCGCGCCACGCGCGCGAAGGTTTCGATTGCATCATACTCGACCTCTCTCTGCCCGACATCGATGGTCTCGATGTGTGCCGCCGCATCAGGGCGCAGGCGCAGACGCCGATCCTGATGCTCACCGCGCGCGGCGACGCCATGGATCGCGTGGTCGGGCTCGAGCTCGGCGCCGATGACTATCTGCCCAAGCCATTCGAGCCGCGTGAGCTGCTGGCGCGGGTGAAGGCGATCCTGCGGCGCGGAACCAGCACGGGCCGAAACGAGGTGCTGCGGTTCGGCCGGCTGGAGATTGATCCGGGAGCCTACGAGGTGAGGCTTGCGGGCGAGTCGCGGCCGCTCACCAGCCACCAGTTCGTGCTGCTCGCGCTGCTGGCGCGCAATGCCGGGCGGGTGCTGTCGCGCGATACGATCATGGACATGCTCAAGAGCGAGCGGCTTGAAGCCTTCGACCGCTCGATCGATGTGCACATCTCGCGCATCCGTGCGGCGATCGAGGACGATCCGAAGAAGCCGCGCCGCGTCATCACGGTGCGCGGCGCCGGCTACGTTTTTGCCAAAGCGCAGGATTGAGGGCCCACAGCGCCATGCGACGCCTCTATCAGAAGATCTATCTCGCCGTCATCGCGAGCCTGGTGCTGGTGGTGCTGGTTGCCGGTGCGGTCTGGCACTTCGGCCCCCAGTTCTCGCCCGCAAACCAGGCCTTCGAGATCGTCGGCGGCGTAGCGGCCGCAGTGCTGCCACCCGCCAGCGCCCCGCGCGCGCTGCAGGAGCAGGAGATCATGCGTATCGCCGAGCAGCTCGGCACTGATATTGCGTTGTTCGACCGGAGCCTCGGGCTCATCGCAGAAGCCGGGCGGCCGCTGCCGCCACCACGGCGCAACCGCGCCGGTGGCGGCTGGGTCTACGGGCCCGGTGGACCGGCGTGGAGCATCCCGCTGCCCGACGGCCGCTGGCTCGTGGTCCGCGCGCCATCGCGGCATCTGCCGTCGGTGTTTCGCATCATCGCATTTCTGGGCGCGGTGGCGCTCGCGGTTGCCGCCTGCGCCTATCCGGTGGTGCGCGGGCTGACCCGTCGGCTGGAGCGATTGCAGACCGGCGTCGAGACGCTGGGCGCGGGCGATCTCAGCGCGCGCGTCGCGGTCACCGGCCATGATGAGGTCACCAGTCTCGCCGAGAGCTTCAATCGTGCCGCCGGCCGCATCGAGGAGCTGGTCGGTGCGCACCGGCTGCTGCTCGCCAACGCCTCGCACGAGCTGCGCACGCCGCTCTCGCGCATCAGGCTCGCGCTCGAGTTGTTCGAGCGCTCGGGCGAAGCGAAATACAAGACCGACCTCGAGCGCGACCTGGCGGAGCTCGAAACGCTGATCGACGAGATCCTGCTGGCGAGCCGCCTTGATGCGATGCCGGCGCTGCAGACGACCGAGGACGTCGACTTGCTCGCGCTGGCGGCGGAGGAATGTGCGCGCTACGACGACTGTACGCTCGACGGCGAGGCGGCGAGCGTCACCGGCGATCCGCGGCTGTTGCGCCGCATGGTCCGCAATCTCCTGGAAAACGCCGAGCGCCACGGTACGCCGCCGGTGCGGGTGAGCGTCGAGCGCGCGGGCGGGCGTGTGATGCTCGACGTGGCGGATGCCGGAGCGGGCGTGCCCGCGAGCGAGCGCGAGCGGGTGTTCCTGCCGTTCCATCGCCTGGGCCACGATGCCAAGGGCGCCGGGCTTGGCCTGTCGCTGGTGCGGCAGATCGCGCGGCTGCACGGCGGCAATGCCGTGGTGGTGCCACGCGATCAGAGCTGTTTCCGAGTGAGCCTGCCGGTGTGTCGGGCCAGCTGATCAGGCCGCCTTCCTCTCCAGGTCCTGCTTCCACTGCCCGAGCGAAGCGAGGCCGTTCATCATGGCGCGATGCGCGAACGCGCGCTGCGCCGCTGCCACGTTCTCGGGCTTGCCCGACCAGGCCTTCTGCGGTGCAGCCTGCAGCGCGCGGCCATAGCTGAAGGTGAGCTTCCAAGGCAGCCCGCCGATCTTGTTCATGGCATCGAGATGTGCGGTCGCGTCCGCGTCGGACTGCCCGCCGGAGAGGAACGCGATGCCGGGCACTGCGGCCGGCACGCGGGCTTTCAGCACCTTGACGGTTTTCTCGGCGACTTCATCGACGGACGCCTGCTTCGAGCACTTCTTGCCGGCGATCACCATGTTGGGCTTGAGCACCATACCTTCGAGCGCAACACGCTGGTCGTAGAGCTGCTCGAACACAGTCTTGAGCGTCCATTCGGTGATGGCGTGGCAGCGCTCGATGTCGTGGTCGCCGTCCATCAGCACTTCCGGCTCGACGATCGGCACGATGCCCTCGTCCTGGCAGAGCGCCGCATAGCGTGCGAGCGCGTGTGCGTTGGTCATGATGCAGGCGTAGCTCGGGATGTCCTCGCCGATGTCGATCACCGCTCGCCACTTGGCGAACTTGGCGCCGAGCCCGCGGTATTCGATGAGCCGCTGGCGCAGGCCGTCGAGGCCCTCGGTGATGACTTCGTTTGGGCACATCGCGAGCGGCTGCACTCCCTTGTCGACCTTGATGCCGGGCAGCGAGCCCGCCTTCTCGATCACCTTGACCAGCGGCGTGCCGTCCTTGGCGTTCTGGCGAATGGTTTCGTCGTAAAGGATCACGCCGGAGATGTATTTGGACATCCCTTCAGTCGAGCGGAACATCAGCTCGCGATAGTCGCGGCGGCTGTCGGCGTTCGATTCGATGCCAATCTGGTCGAAGCGCTTCTTGATCGTGCCAGAGGATTCGTCGGCGGCCAGAATGCCGCGACCGGGCGCTACCATCGCGTTGGCAACTTTGTTGAGCTCTGCAAGTTTCATGGGCAACTCCATCCGAAATTGACTTGGCCGGCTCTAGTGCCCTGTTTCCGAAGTTCGTGATGCGTCGCGGCACCCTCTTGCACGAACTTCGGAAACAAAGCGGCACTAGCAAGTCTATGGTTCTAGTGCCGCTTTTCGATTTGAAGTTCCTAACCGAGTTTGCTTCAGGTGCTGCAGGAACTTCCAATCGGCGGCACTAGGTCCGGCACCTGTATGACGTTTTAACCGTTCGACGCGCCGAGTGGGAGAGGGCTCGTCATTTTACTTTCAAAACCTCGACACCGGGCAGGGCCTTGCCCTCCAGCCATTCAAGAAATGCGCCACCGGCGGTCGAAACGTAGGAAAATCGCTCGCTTACGCCGGCCGCATTGAGCGCCGCAACCGTGTCGCCGCCGCCGGCCACTGAGACAAGCTTGCCGGCGGCGGTCAGTTCCGCCGCCGCTTCCGCCACCTCGACTGTGCCGGTGTCGAATGGTTCCATCTCGAACGCGCCGAACGGCCCGTTCCAGACTAACGTCTTCGCGCGCGTGAGCACGGACACGACGTGCTCGATGCTGCGCGGCCCGATGTCGAGGATCATCTCGTCGTCGCCGACCGCATCGACCGACGCGACGCGCGAGGGCGCGTTCGCCTCGAACTTCTTCGCCGCGACCACGTCGACCGGCAGCACGATCTCGCATTGGCGGCTGGCGGCCTTGGCGAGGATCTCCTTGGCGGTGCCGAGGAGATCATGCTCGCACAGCGACTTGCCGACCGTCTTGCCCTGCGCGGCCAGGAATGTATTGGCCATGGCGCCGCCGATGACGAGCGCGTTGACCTTGCTCATGAGGTTGCCGAGCAGCTCGAGCTTGGTTGAGATCTTGGCGCCGCCCACGATCGCCGCGACGGGGCGCTGCGGCGCTTCGAGCGCCTTGCCGAGCGCATTGAGCTCGGCCTGCATGGTGCGGCCCGCATAGGCCGGGAGCTTGTGGCCGAGCCCTTCGGTCGAGGCATGCGCGCGATGCGCAGCCGAGAAGGCGTCGTTGACCCAGAGGTCACCGAGCTTCGCCAGCGCATCGACGAATGCCGGGTCGTTCTTCTCCTCGCCTTTGTGGAAGCGCGTGTTCTCCAGGCACAGGATGTCGCCGGGGCGCATGGCGCTCACGGCGGCTTCGGCCTTCGGACCGATGCAATCCTCGGCGAAGCCCACGGGCCGGCCGACGATCGCGGAGACCGCGGCGGCGACTGGATGCAAAGAGTCCTTCGGATCGGCGCCCTTCGGGCGGCCAAGATGCGAAAGGAGGATCACCTTGCCACGCTTGTCGGCAATCTCGGCGATGCTCGGAACGATACGCTCGATACGGGTTGCATCGGAGACGCGGCCGCCCTCCATCGGCACGTTGAGGTCGACGCGCAGCAGAACACGCTTGTTGGCGACATCGGCCTGATCGAGCGTACGAAATTGCGGCATCGGTTCACTCGATGCCGTCATCCTGAGGTGCGACCCGGCCTCTGTGCCGGGGAGTCTTGAAGGATGACGGGCAGGGGTTGGGCCGCCATCCTTCGAGGCCCACGCCAAGCGCGCGGGCACCTCAGGATGACGGATTGCAAGTCAGATCAGCTTCCCCATCGCGACCGCGGTGTCGATCATGCGGTTGGAGAAGCCCCACTCGTTGTCGTACCACGACAGCACCGCCACCATTGTGCCGTCCATCACTTTTGTCTGGTCCATGTGGAACACCGACGAGCGCGCGTCGTGATTGAAGTCGCTGGAGACATTCGGCTGCTCGGTATAGCCGAGGATGCCCTTGAGCTGCTGCTCGGCGGCGCGCTTCACCGCGCTGTTGATCTCCTCCTTGGTGGTCGGGCGCTTGGCGATGAACTTGAGATCGATCACCGATACGTTCGGAGTCGGCACCCGGATCGAGATGCCGTCGAGCTTGCCCTTGAGCTCCGGCAGCACCAGGCCGACCGCCTTGGCGGCGCCGGTCGAGGTCGGGATCATGTTCAGCGCCGCCGCGCGCGCGCGATAGAGGTCCTTGTGGAACTGATCCTGCGAGGGCTGGTCGTTGGTGTAGGAGTGCACCGTCGTCATCATGCCCTTCTCGATGCCAACGGCGTCGTGCAGCACCTTCGCGATCGGCACCAGGCAGTTGGTCGTGCATGACGCGTTCGACACCACGACGTGGTCCTTGGTCAGCTTGTCGTGGTTGACGCCATAGACGACCGTGAGATCGACATCGTCGGCGGGCGCGGACACCAGGACGCGCTTGGCGCCGGCTTTCAGGTGCGCGGACGCTTTCTCCTTGCTGGTAAACAAGCCGGTGCACTCGAGCGCGATATCGATGCCGAGGTCCTTCCAGGGAAGCTGCGCCGGATCGCGGATCGCGAGCGCCTTGATCGGGCCGATGCCGCAATCGATGGTGTCGCCTTTGACCGTGACCTCGCCGGGGAAGCGGCCGTGCACCGAGTCGAAGCGCAGCAGATGCGCATTGGTTTCCGGCGGGGCGAGGTCGTTGATGGCGACGACCGTGATGTCCTTGCGGTTGCCCTCGACGATCGCACGCAACACGTTGCGGCCAATGCGGCCAAATCCATTGATGGCAACCCGAACTGTCATTACCGGCTCCTTCTGGCTTCCAATGCCTGTCCCAAGGCGCCCGTCACGGCGTCAACGCGGGGCGCATCCCCGGCGTTCCGATAGCAACGGCATCGCAGGGGTGCGGGCTGCACCGCTTGACGGGCAAAATTCAGGCCATTGGTAGAGATCGTTGGCGCCCAACGCAATATTGGTTCGAGCACCCGCTCAGGACTTGCCCAATTTGGCTAACGCGGCCTCGGCAACCTTTTCGGGCGTGATGCCGAAGTGCCGGTAGAGCTCCTGGTAGGGCGCGCTCGCCCCGAAGCTGCTCATGCCCACGAAGGCGCCATCGGTGCCGATGACGGCATCCCAGCCCAGCCGGATGCCGGCCTCGACTGCGACATTCACGGGTGCGTCGCCGATCACGGCTTGGCGCAGGTCCGAGGCCTGGGCCATGAAACGATCGAGGCACGGCACCGACACGACGCGCGCCGCGACGCCGCGTTCGGCGAGCAGCCGTTGGGCCGCGACGGCGACGGCGACCTCGGAGCCGGAGGCGAACAGCGAGACTTCCACCTTGCCTTGAGCCGGCGCGATCTCGTACGCGCCTGCCGCGCAACGATTGTTGGCGTCAACGCCTTGGCGAAGCTGCGGCAGGTTCTGGCGAGTCAGCGCCAGCACGCTCGGATTGTGCTCGGATTCGATGGCGAGCTGCCAGCATTCCACGGTCTCGACCGTATCGCAGGGGCGATACACGGTCAGGTTCGGGATCGCGCGCAGCGCTGCGAGGTGCTCGACCGGCTGATGCGTCGGCCCGTCCTCGCCGAGCCCGATCGAGTCGTGCGTCATCACGTGGATGACGCGTTGCCCCATCAGGGCGGCAAGCCGGATGGCCGGCCGGCAGTAGTCGGAGAACACCAGGAACGTGCCGGAGTAGGGGATGATGCCGCCATGCAGTGCCATGCCGTTCATGGCGGCCGCCATGCCGTGCTCACGCACGCCGTAGTGGATGAAACGCCCGCCATAGGCGGCAGACGACATGACCGCCATGCCTTTGGTCTTGGTGTTGTTCGAGCCGGTGAGATCGGCTGAGCCGCCGACGAGGTCCGGAATCGCAGGAACCAGCGCGTCGAGCGCGAGCTCGGAGGCGGCGCGGGTCGCGATCTCCTTGGGAGTCTTGGCGAACGTCTCCTTCAGGCCGCGCACAACGGCGGCAAGCTTGTCGGCCTCGATTTTGCCGCTGAGGCGCCGCTCGAACTGCGCGCGCTTCTCGGCCGGCAGCGCAGCGAGCCGTTGCTTCCAGGCCTGATGATGGCCAGCGGCGCGCTGGCCGGCGCTGCGCCATGACGCCAGCACATCGGCCGGCACCTCGAACGCGGGCGCGGTCCAGCCGAGCCGCTCGCGCGCGCCCTTGATCTCGTCTGCCCCAAGCGGCGAGCCGTGGCTTTTCTCGCTGCCGGCCTTGGTGGGCGCGCCAAATCCGATCGTGGTCTTGCAGGCGATCAGCGACGGCTTGCTCGACGTGCGTGCCTTCTCGAGCGCGCCTGCGATCGCCTCCCGATCGTGTCCGTCGACCCGGGTCGCCGCCCAGCCGGCCGCCTCGAACCGTTTCACCTGGTCGACCGAGTCGGCCAGCGACAGCGGACCATCGATCGAGATGCCGTTGTCGTCGAACAGCACCACCAGCTTGCTCAGCTTGAGGTGTCCGGCCAGCGCGATCGCCTCCTGGCTGATGCCTTCCATCAGGTCGCCGTCGGACGCGAGCACATAGGTGTGGTGGTCGACGATGTCCTTGCCGAACTCGGCGGCGAGGTGCGCTTCCGCAATCGCCATGCCGACCGCATTGGCAAGGCCCTGGCCGAGCGGTCCGGTGGTGGTCTCGACCCCCGGGGTCACATGCCTTTCGGGATGGCCGGGCGTGAGCGAGCCGGACTGCCGGAAACGCTTGATCTCCGCCATTGTCATGCGCGGATAGCCGAGGAGATGCAGCACGGCGTAGAGCAGCATCGAGCCGTGTCCAGCCGAGAGCACGAACCGGTCGCGGTCGGGCCAGGCCGGGTCGTTCGGGTCGAATTTCATCACCTGGGTGAACAGGACGGTCGCGATATCGGCCGCCCCCATGGGCAGGCCGGGGTGGCCCGATTTGGCCTGCTCGACCGCGTCCATGGCGAGTGCCCGGATGGCATTGGCCATACGGTCGTGCTGGGTACGCACCGAGGGGCTCGCCGAGGATGCGGCCGTCGAGGGTGCGGCGGCCGAAGCGGCGGCGAGAGGAGGCATGGGATCCCCATTCGAGTCGGAGCGGCGGAAGCGTTGGCGCGAGGCTCTACCACGGGGGCCTAGCGAGTCAATCAAAGCCCCATGAAAGCCCCACGAAAGCCCCATGAAATCGGCCTTGCCCTGCACAAGGCAGGGGAGAACGGGAGTGGTACGATTGACGACTGCTATCCAGGGCTCGTAGGATTCCGCGCTAACTTCTTGCCTTCGCGTCAGTTTTTCGTCGCCTTATGGTTGACGCATCCTGTTCGTAATCGGCTCCGAGGGTATCGGGCAATGTCGGATACCAGTGCGATTGAAGCGGCTACCCGGAGGCTCGCCCATGCGCTTGATGGGCTCGAGGCGGCGGCGGAAGAGCGGCACGAGGTTGACCTCGGCGAGGACAATCTGATGGCCCAGGTTCATGCGCTTGACGACGACCGCTCGCGTCTAGCGAGCGATCTCGACGCCGCGATGGCGCGAGCGCGCGCGCTCGAGCGCACCAACCGGGAGATCGCGCGGCGACTTGACGCCGCGATCGGCACGATCCGTTCCGTGTTGAATCCGCATGAGCGCTAAGCGACATGAGCGCTGAGCAACACATCCCTCCCCCCAAGGGTGACCTGTCGCGGGTGACGGTCACTATCAACGGCCGCAGGTTCCGCATGGCCTGCGAGCAGGGCCAGGAGGCGCATGTCCGGCGGCTGGCGGGCGACCTCGACCAGCGCATCGGCCGCCTGCGCGGTGATTTTGGCGAGATTGGCAATACCCAGCTGACCGTCATGGCGGCGCTTACCATCTCCGATGAGTTGGTGGAGATGGGCGGGCGGCTGCGTGCGCTGGAGCGCGAGCTTGCCGCCCTGCAGGAGGCGCGGGGGGCGGCCGCCGATCATGCCAGGGTCACCCAGTCGGCGGTCGCGGCGGCTCTTAACGCTGCGGCCGAGCGCCTCGAAGGGATCACGCGGCGGCTCAATCGCACGCGCCCGGTCGACGATACGCACCCCGAGCCGGCGCGTGAGCCGACAGCACGTGGGCCAGCGAGGGAGAACGGCGTGGATCGCGCCAAAAAAAATGCCATCCCCAGCATGGTGGCGGCCGGCCGGCTGAGTGACTAGATTGGCTCCCGCGGGGCTGCGGGGTGCGACGGAGTCATATCCCCGGGGCCTTATCGATCCTGAAGGGAGCTGTCCCTGGCCGGGCTCGTGGGCTCGGTCATATGGCGCCCACCTACTTTCGTAGGGAACCCGGGATCGCTACTCCTGCGGCCATCGCGGCTCCGCACTCTCGCTTGACGCTGGCTTCTGACGTCGGGCGTGGCCGCCCCAGCGAAGACGGTATAGTCTGACCGGTATAACCTGGATGTGACCTCCTCCCTGATCGCTTCGGCAAAATCCGATCTGCGCGAGGCCGCGCTGGCGCGGCGCAATGCGCTGCCGGCGGCCGAGCGCATGGCGGCGGCCGAGGCTATTGCGACGCGCACGTTTCCGGTCGCTGTCGCATCCGGCGCCGTCGTCTCCGGCTTCATGCCGTTGAATAGCGAGATCAGTCCGCTCCCCCTGATGCGCAGGCTTGCCGACGCTGGTGCGCGGTTGGCGCTGCCGGTGGTGGTCACGCGTGGCGTGCCGCTTCTGATGCGCGCCTATGCGTTCGGCGACGCGCTGGTGAAAGGCGTCTGGGGCATCCGTGGGCCGCCGCCGGAAGCGCCCGAGGTCGCGCCCGATGTGCTGTTGGTGCCGCTCCTTGCCTTCGACCGCAACGGCAACCGGCTTGGCTATGGCGCGGGCTATTACGACATGACCATTGCGGCGCTGCGCGCGAAGAAGCCCGTGGTCGCGGTCGGGATCGCGTTCGCGGCGCAGGAGGTTGATGAGGTGCCAACCACCCCCCGCGACGCTCGGCTTGATCTTGTGCTGACGGAGCAGGAGGTGATGACCGTTAACGCCTGACCAGTGCGGCGAATTTGAAGTTCCTATCCCATCGCCGCAAACGCGTTTAGGAACTTCAAATTCAAAAGCCGCACTAGTTTCTTAGCCAAACTGCCTGAGACCATTGCTGTACTCGAAACTTCTGATTGACAGAGTGTGCAGCGCACCTACCTTAAGGGAGCCCAGGAAGCTCGAGACAGCGTCTCCGATGACGACGATTGCACTTGTTTTGGCGACCGTGAATGCGCCGCATCGCAAGCAGCTGAGCGCGCAGGAGCTTGTTCATTGTCTGCTCGATCCAACAGCGGCTAAGGCGGCGCCCGGTCACATGTCGGTGTTTTTTGGTGAGGTTAAGCCCCGGCTACAGGTCGATTTCGCCCATCAATTTGACGTATCCGATCAACAGCTGGTCGCCGCCGCCAGAGCCTTTGCCGCGTACTCGGGCCAGTCCTACCCGCTTGTCGCGTGAGCGACGTGTCGGGTCAGGCGAATTGGGTGCAGCTGTTTCGTATGGCATGCGCCATCCTTCGGCAGGCCAATTCGAAGCAACTCGTCATCGATCATTGGACCTTTGGGGGCGGCACGGCGTTGATGCTGCAGCTTGATCATCGCGAAAGTCATGACATCGACATCTTTCTCAACGACCCGCAACAGCTTCCGTTTCTTGACCCTCAAAAGCAGGACTTCAGATTTAACATTCAGCTTGAGGACTATGAAGGCGACGGCGTTCGGTCGCTGAAGTTAGTCTTTGGCATCGGAGAGATTGACTTCATCGTTGCGAGTTCACTGACGTCCGTGCCAACGATACGAAGGCAGATCGAAGGTGAAAATGTTCAGTTGGAAACGGTCCCCGAGATCATAGCCAAGAAAGTCTTCTATCGGGGATCTGGCATCATGCCCCGTGATATCTTCGATATTGCCGCAGCTGGGAAAGAGAACGCAGATGCGATCATTCGGGAATTACGCTCTTACAAAGCCCAGGTGGCACAAACGCTTGCATCCTTGGCAAGGATCAATCCCGAGTTTGTGAATAGCTCCATTGCGGACTTGGTCATCAAGGATCAGTACCAGGAACTCGCCAAAACGGCACTTGAGACAAGCAAGAAGATACTTCGGGCCGTGTAGTACTGTGGCGCCTTCTTAGGTCAAGAACATGCGCATCCTGTTCATCGGTGACATCGTCGGGCGTAGCGGGCGCGCGGTCGTGCTGGAGCGCCTGCCGGCGCTGATCCGCGACTGGAAGCTCGATTTCATCGCCATTAACGGCGAGAACGCGGCCGGTGGATTCGGTATCACCGAAGCGATCTATCACGAGCTTGTCGACGCCGGCGCTGACGTGATCACCGGCGGCAATCATTCCTGGGACCAGAAGGAGGCGCTCGTCTTCATCGAGCGCGCGCCGAAGCTTCTGCGCCCGATCAACTTCCCGCCCGGCACGCCCGGACGCGGCGTCGCCATGCTCGAGGCACGCAACGGCGCGCACGTGCTGGTGATCAACCTCATGGGCCGCATCTTCATGGACCCGCTCGACGATCCGTTCGCGGCGATGGAGCGCGAGCTCGCGGCCTGCGCGCTCAAGCGCGACGCCGATGCGATCCTGGTCGACATGCATTGCGAAGCGACCAGCGAGAAGCAGTCGATGGGGCATTTCTGCGATGGCCGCGCGAGCCTCGTGGTTGGCACTCACACCCATGCGCCGACCGCCGATCATCAGATCCTGCCGCGCGGCACCGCCTTCATCTCCGATGTTGGCATGACCGGCGACTACGATTCAGTGATCGGCATGAACAAGGACGAGCCCCTCAATCGCTTCGTCCGGCGCATCGGCGCGGGGCGGTTCGAGCCGGCGCTGGGCCCGGCAACGCTTTGTGGCGTTGCGGTCGAGACCGACGATGCGAGCGGGCTCGCGCGCCGGATCGGTGCGGTGCGGCTCGGCGGTCGGCTGGAAGAGGCGCGTCCGGCGTTCTGGTGAGGAGGGCGCAAACTTATGATCGCCCCTGACGGCCGCGCTGTCGCCTGACACATGGCCTGACTCACGGCCTGACACTCGCCAAGCTCGGCGACGGCTACCGATGCAACTCGTGCTGTAGCGGTCTCACTGGCCCTGGCGCCAACTGCCAGGGCGGCGGCGGCCAAATCCTGCACGATCTGACGCGGTGCAATCTGGATTTTGCGCCGCGCGCGCTCTATAACGCCCCCGCATCAACCCATTTCACCGCGTCGTCGAGCGCGCATGTCCTGCGCGGGCGTCGAGGAGCAGAGCATGGCCGGCCATTCCCAATTCAAGAACATCATGCACCGCAAGGGGCGGCAGGATAAGGCCAAATCCAAGCTGTTCGGCAAGCTCGCACGCGAGATCACGGTGGCGGCCAAGCTCGGGCTGCCAGACCCTGCCATGAACCCGCGGCTGCGCGCCGCCATGATCGCAGCGCGCGTCGAAAACATGCCGAAGGACAACATCGAGCGCGCCATCAAGAAGGCGTTGGGCGGCGACGCCGAGACCTACGATGAGATGCGCTACGAGGGTTATGGTCCGGGCGGCGTCGCGGTGATCGTCGAGGTGCTGACCGACAACCGCAACCGCACCGCTGGTGAGGTGCGCGCGACCTTCACCAAGAACGGCGGCAACCTGGCGGAGACCGGCGCGGTGTCGTTCATGTTCAATCATGTCGGCGTGGTCGAATACGACGCCAAGGCCGCCAGCGCCGACGCGATGCTCGAGGCTGCCATTGATGCCGGCGCCGAGGATGTGGTGTCGAGCGCCGACGGGCACGAGATCTACACCACGGTCGATTCGCTCGGCAGCGTCACCAAGACGCTGGAGGCGAAGTTCGGCGAGCCACGCAAGGCGGCGCTGACCTGGAAGCCGCAGAACTCGGTCGCGGTCGATGACCTGCAAGGCGAGAAGCTCTTGAGGCTGATCGAGACGCTGAACGAGAGCGACGACGTGCAGAACGTCTACGCTAATTTCGAGGTGTCCGACGCCCTCATCGCAAAGATGAGCGCGTGAGCGCCAAGATCATCTCTCCGTTCGTCCCCGCGCAAGCGGGGACCCAGGGCCAAGCACTCCAAGCTGAAAGACTGGATTCCCGCTTACGCGGGAATGAGCGGAGTGTGGCTCGCCATGAGCTAAAACTCGCTATCGGATCAGCGAGTCAAGGATCGGCATGCTCACCAGCGCCCCGATCAGAATGATCGTGTGCGCGACGCGACGATATGTCTTGGCGCTGGCAAGGTGGAAGAGCCGTGTTCCGGTCGACAGCGACAGGATCTGAACCGGCCCGAGGACGCAGGCGAGCGCGATCACCGGCGCGACCAGGAGGCCGCGGGTGAGATACGTGATGAACAGCGACCATGCGAACAGCGCGAAGAACGCCGAGAAATTGGCGCGCACCACCGCGGCGGCGCTGGCGCTGCCGAGCCAATAGAGGATGATCGGCGGGCCGACGATCTGCACGGCGCCGCCAAGCAGCCCCGCGATCAAGCCCACGCCGAGCGTCACGATTAGCAGCGGCCGGCCGTGATAATGCCAGCCCGACATCAGCACGCCGAGCACGCTGAGCACCACCACCACCATGCCCCAGCGCAGCGCCACCGGGTCGGTGTACTGCAGGATGAGCGCGCCGAACTGGCCGGCAAAGACGGCGGCTGCCGCCAGCGGGAACACCTCGCGCCAGTTGGCCTGCCGCCACACCGTCGGCAGGACCGCGATCCCGGTCGCCGCGTCGATCAGCAGGAAGGTGACGGCGGCGGTGCGCGGATCGTAGATCGCGCTGATCAGCGGCACGTAGATCAGCGCCGATCCGAAGCCGGAGAAGCCGCGGGTCGCGCCCGCAATGATCGAGACCGCGATGGCGGCGTAGATGCGCCGGTCCGAAAACAGCGCTGCAAAGGTCGAGAGATCGGGAAGCTCCATCACGGGCGCGCCAGACGTTCGAGCAAGCGTTCGAGTGAGCGCGCCAGGTTCGCTCGCGCGGCGGCCTCATGGCTGGCGCTGAACTGCGGGCTCGCATAGATCGCCGGCCGGTCGAGAAAACCTTGCAAGATTTTCCGCCGGCCTTCGCGCCAGAGCGCGTCGGGCACCCAGCCGTATTCGCGGCGCACCGCATCCTCGTAGGCGGCGAAGACGTCGGGCGTGCTGCCGAGGATCGACAGGTCCATGTCGAGAAAGAGCGCGCAATCGCGCCGCCGCGTGTCATCGAGCCCGTCCGGCACATGGTGGCCGGCGGTCGCCCGGATCATGCCGACAACAAACGCAATGCGATCGGGACTCAGCAGTCCGGCAAGGCGACTGGCCGCCAGCTCGGCGCTCTTCTCCTCATTGTCATGCCGGCGGGTGTCATAGATCGCATCATGAAACCAGATGGCAGCCTCGACGCTCTGCGGATCGGACAATGCGTCCTCGTAGCTAGACTTCAGGCCCAGCATGGCCTCGACGTGCGCGAGATTGTGATAGTGCCGCTCCGGCGCCGCATAGGCGCGCACGAGCTCGTCCCGCAGCTTGCCGTCTATCAGCGACATGGGCGCTCAAATATTGGGCCGGTCAGACAAGGGGTCGGGGAAGCTAGGGGCGATTGGCCCCGGGGACCAGGGCGGATGTGGAATAGCTAGCAGATGCTAACGGAATAACGATACACAGGGCTATGGGCACGCGGCCGATTCGCATTCTTGGCATCGATCCCGGGCTTCGGCGCACCGGCTGGGGCATGGTGGCGATCGAGGGCAACCGGCTGTCTTTCTTGGCCTGCGGCTCGGTTGCGAGCGACGACAAGGTGTCGCTCTCGCTGCGGCTCGTGAGCATCCACGATGGCCTGCAGCAGGTGGTCGCCGCGCATGCCCCCGACGAGGCGGCGGTCGAGGCGACCTTCGTCAACCGCGATGCGGTGGCGACCCTCAAGCTCGGTCAGGCGCGCGGTATCGCGATGCTCGTGCCGGCGCTCGCCGGGCTTCCGGTCGCCGAATATGCGCCGAACCTCGTGAAGAAGACTATCGTGGGGGCGGGCCACTGCGAGAAGGTGCAGATCCGCATGATGGTCAAGGTGCTCTTGCCAAAGGCCGATCCGCAGTCCGACGATGCCGCTGATGCGCTGGCGATTGCGGTGACGCATGCGCACCATCGCCAGAGCCTAGCGTTGAGGATGGCGGCGAAATGATCGGCAAGCTCAAAGGCATTGTGGACGGTTACGGCGAGGACTTCGTCATCCTCGACGTCGGCGGCGTGGGCTACCAGGTGCATTGCTCGACCCGCACCCTGCACGAGCTGCCGGCGACGGGCGAGCACGCGGTGCTCGCGATCGAGACCTATGTGCGGGAGGACCAGATCCGGCTGTTCGGGTTTCTGACCGACGTCGAGCGCGAATGGTTCCGGCTGTTGCAGACCGTGCAGGGCGTCGGCGCCAAGGTGGCGCTCGCGGTGCTCGGCACGCTCAAGCACAACGAGCTCGCCTCCGCGATCGCGATGCGCGACAAGGCAATGATCACGCGCGCGCCCGGCGTCGGTCCCAAGGTGGCCGAGCGCATCTGCAACGAGCTCAAAGGCAAAGCGCCGGAATTCTCCGCGGTGGATCGCGCGCTCGTGCGCTTCATGGGCGCGGTCGAGGAGCAGCGCGTTCCGCGCGGCGTCGCCGACGCCATCTCGGCGCTGGTCAATCTCGGCTATGGCCAGCCGCAGGCCGCGACCGCAGTCGCGACGGCGGCGCGCAGCATCGGCGAGGATGCGGAAGTGTCGGAACTGATCCGGCTCGGGCTGAAGGAATTGGCCAAGTGAATGAGCACAGTGAGTGCATGTTGCGATGAAATTGAGCCGCTGCATCTCAACCGTTCGTCCCCGCGCAAGCGGGGACTCAGGGCGACACATTGAGCCATCGGCGCAAGTAGCTCCGGGTTCCCGCTTGCGCGGGAACGAACGGGTGGGTTCGGGTCAAATCAAATACAAAACGATCGACTTGAAGTCCGGCGAGTTCCAAGGGATGTCGATGCCATGAGCACATCGCCCCGCCTTGTCACGCCCGAGCGCCGTGAGGACGATGACACTGAATCTTCGCTGCGGCCGCTGCGGCTGTCCGACTTCATCGGGCAGCAGCAGGCGCGCGCCAATCTGAGTGTCTTCATCGAGGCGGCGCGCAAGCGCAAGGAAGCGCTCGATCATGTGCTGTTCGTGGGACCGCCCGGCCTTGGCAAGACTACGCTCGCCCAGATCGTGGCGCGCGAGCTTGGCGTCGGATTCCGCGCCACCTCGGGACCGGTCATTGCCAAGGCCGGCGATCTCGCCGCGCTGCTCACCAATCTCGAAGACCGCGACGTGTTGTTCATCGACGAGATTCATCGCCTCAATCCGGCGGTCGAGGAGGTGCTCTATCCAGCGATGGAGGATTACCAGCTCGATCTCATCATCGGCGAGGGTCCGGCCGCGCGCTCGGTCAAGATCGATCTGTCGAAGTTCACGCTCGTCGGCGCGACCACGCGCGCGGGCCTTCTCACCAATCCGCTGCGCGACCGCTTTGGCATTCCGATCCGGCTCAATTTCTATTCGGAGGCCGAGCTCGAGCAGATCGTCAATCGTGGCGCGCGCGTGCTTGGCATCGGGATGACGCCGGATGGCGCCAATGAGATCGCGCGCCGCGCTCGCGGCACGCCGCGCATCGCCGGGCGGCTGTTGCGGCGGGTGCGCGATTTCGCGCTGGTTGACGGCGTGACCTCGATCGAGCGGCGCGCGGCTGACAAGGCGCTGCGCGCGCTTGAGGTCGATGCCGCTGGCCTCGACGCCATGGATCGGCGCTATCTGGTCATGATTGCCGAGAACTATAACGGCGGGCCGGTCGGGATCGAGACCATTGCGGCCGCGCTGTCGGAGCCGCGCGATGCGATTGAGGAGATCATCGAGCCGTTCCTGATCCAGAAGGGCTTCATTCAGCGCACGCCGCGTGGACGCCTGCTCACCGGGCATGCGTTCCGCCACCTCGGCCTCGCCGAGCCCACGCGCGATCCGGCGCAGTTCGGGCTGTTCGGCAAGGAGCAAGAGGAAGAGTAGATGCCGCAGACCTATGAGGGCGGATGCCATTGCGGGCGGGTACGTTTCTGCGTTAGCGCCGACCTCGATCGGGTCACGCACTGCAATTGCTCGATCTGTACCAAAAAAGGATTTCTGCACCTGATCGTGGCGCGTGATCAATTCGAGTTGATCAACGGCAACGATGATCTCACGACCTACCGGTTCAACACCGGGGTCGCGCAGCACATGTTCTGCAAACACTGTGGCATGCATCCGTTCTATGTGCCGCGCTCCGACCCCGACAGGATCGACGTCAATGTTCGCTGTCTCGACGGCATCGATTTGAAGGCGATCAAGATCAAAGAATTTGACGGCCAGAACTGGGAGGCCGCGATGCAGCAAGAGGTTCCCTGGCGGTGAAGAGCCTTGACGGCGAAATTCGCGACGGCCGGCATGCGATGAGCGTGCGTGTCTACTACGAGGACACCGACTTTAGCCACTCGGTGTATCACGCTAGCTACTTGCGGTTTATGGAGCGGGGGCGGTCGAATTACCTACGTCTCCTCGGAGCCAGCCAGCGGGCAATGTTCGAGGAGACAGAAAGGGAGGCGCCCGGGTTCAGCTTTGTAGTGCGCTCAATGCAAATCGATTTCCTCAAGCCTGCCCACATGGATGATGTGCTCGAAGTCATCACAGACCCAGAGGTGGTGAAGGGTGCGTCCATCACCCTGCGTCAGCAGGTCATACGGGATGGCGAACTTTTGGTTGAGGCGCATGTCCGGGTAGCGTTCGTGTCCGGGGGTCGAGCGCGGCCGATCCCAAAGCCACTGCGAACGGCTATGCACGCCGATCGACTGCAGCGCGGGTAGACACCGGTATTGTCAAACTGAAAACGGGGCCGCCAACAGGGCGACCCCGCGTTGCAACGTGAACTCATAAACGCGGCAAAGACGGAACGTCCGCTTTCGGGGCTAAGCCGAAATGGGCCGGAGGCAACTCCGGATTTGTGGAAAATGACCCAAACCGGTCTTCGCGCAGATACCTGGTGAATTCGCGCTCTTGCGGTCGCGGCACGCCGAACAGGGCGATAAAATTGCCATCCTCGGCGTTATACCCCGAGAGGGGAGGACAAGCCATGACGGTCAGTCGTGCCCTTCTGTTTGCAACCTTAATGGTCGCCGCGCCCTTTGCGGCTTATGGGCAGTTTGGTGGGATGCCGGGCATGCCAGGCGCGGTGCCGGGTGGCTTCAGTGGGCCGCCGCAAGGACCGCCGCCCGCGTGCCGCGAGCTGTTGTTGATGCGGGATGAGGTCCAGAAGCACGGCAGCGCCATCCAGAAGGCCAACGAGCGCAAGGCAACCGTTCAGGGAGCCTGCAAGCTGTTCAAGAACTTTCTGGACGCGGACGCCAGGTTCATCAAGAGCCTCGAGGAGAATAGCCGGACCTGTGGTGTCCCGGGCGACGCGATCAAGCAGGCCAAGGAGGGGCACTCCAAGGCTACGGCCATTGGCAAGCAGGTCTGCGATGCGGCGGCCCAGGGTCCTAGGCCCGCCGGGCCGACGGGGGACTTTTGGGTGCCGAGGCCCGACTGTCGGGTTTGCGGCGAGACGGGCGACTTCGGGTGGCCACCCGGTTTCCAGCCCCTGCGATAGGCGCTAAAACTAGCGAAAATCTCCAAATGCCAAAAATATATCTCCAATTTTTCTATTCAGCACAAACTCATTTCCCAATCGCTTCCTTCCTTCGAAAATTGGCAATTGATGAAACGGTTTATCACCATCAAGCCAAACCATATCGCCACCATCGGCGAAATAACAGCAATTTGCGCTATCGTAAATACTGATCAAATGATGTTTCTGCCCTCTATCAGCGTTTACCAGAATACGAATTGATGTTCTTTCAAAATTTAAACGACATGCCTTTTCATAAATACATTCCGCGTTTTTTCCAGATTCTGTCAATCCACGCGCATCGATCGCATAAGCCACTTGATAGTCCCCGGCCCGAGCATTCGAAGCGGCGGTAGCACCGATCACCACTCCGACGGCGACAACGACCAGCCTGAACAGCGTAAAGCTGAACACAAACTTTGTTCGGGTCATCTTGATGCTGTCCGCTTGATTGAGGCCAACAATATACCCAAGACACCATCGCTCGCGGGGGATTTTTGGATGCCAGGCGAGAGGCTCCCCGGCGATTGAGTGCACAACGCATCGACTTCCGCGTCCCATCGCGTTATTCGCGGCTTCGCAGCATTTTCGTCCCTTTGGAGGCAAAGCAGACATTAGCGCGGGCAAGGTCACAGAGCCGGATTAACGAACTCGCCAAGCGCTCTATGCCGCCACCTTCCAGCGACCCAAAGGTACCACCCTATATGTTGCGGACGGCAAGCCGATGTTTAGCGGGATGGTCTATCACGCAAGCTATCTGCGTTTCATGGAGCGCGGGCGCACCAACTATCTGCGGCTTCTCGGCGCCGATCAGCGCGCGCTGTTCGAGGAGACCGAGAAGGAGGCACCGGGCTTCGCCTTTGTGGTGCGCTCGATGCAGATCGAGTTCCGCAAGGCCGCGCGCATGGACGATGTGCTGGAGGTGATCACCGCCACACACGAAGTGCGCGGCGCTTCGATCACGCTCGATCAGCGCGTCTTGCGCGGCGAGGAGGTGCTCATCGAGGCGCGCGTGCAGGTGGCGTTCGTGGCGGGCGGGCGCGCGCGGCGCATTCCCGAGGCCTTGCGCATCGCGATGCGGGCGCACCAGCCGTGGGGCCTTCCACCTATCGACGACTCGCCCCGCGCAATGTAAATACCCTTTACATGAGCTGGAAACATGACGGAGGAAAAGGGGGCCCGCGCGGCTACCATCATGGCAATCTGAAGGAGGCGCTGATACGCGCCGCGCTTGAGCTGATTGCCAAAAAGGGCCCGGGCGGATTCACGTTTGCGGAGGCTGCGCGCTGGGCGGGCGTGAGCCCGGCTGCGCCCTATCGCCACTTTCGCGATCGCGATGAGCTCCTGGGGAGCGTTGCTCTGCGTGGCTTCCAGCAATTCGAAGCTGCGCTCACGCGCGCCTGGGACGATGGCCGGCCCAATCCGTTCGCGGCCTTCGATCGCCTCGGCAAGTCCTATCTCGCGTTCGCTCGCAGCGAGCCCGCCTATTACTCCGCGATGTTCGAGGCCGGCATTCCGCTCGATACCAGTCCAGACCTGGCGCAGGCGGGCGACGACGCCTTCGGCGTGCTCCGGCGCGCGACCGATGCGCTCATCGCCACCATGCCGGCGTCGCAGCGGCCGCCGGTTGGCATGATGGCGCTGCATGTGTGGTCGCTCTCGCACGGCATCGCGTCATTGTTCGCGCGCGGTGATGCCGGCCGGCGCAAGCTGCCGATGTCGGCTGAGGAGCTCCTGGAAGCCGGTATTCTCGTTTATCTGCGCGGTCTCGGCGTTGCCGAATAACCCAGATTTTGGTCGGATAAGATCCGACCACGGTCAACTCTTTGTTTGTGCATGAAATTTTGGAAAGCTGGCTTCCTCTTTTCGGGATCATGCCTAGCTGCACGCCGCAATGCTTAACGCGCGCTTGACAACCACTCTCCCGGCGCTATGTTAATGTTATTAACATTCACACGCGAGGCCACGCCATGTCCTACGCTGCCAACGCTGATGACGAACGCCCGCGCAGTCCCGGGTGCGCCTATCCCAATCGCCACGGACCCTACTTCTGGCACCCCGGGCTGATAGCCGTGATGGTGCTGGGCTTCATCTTCTGGTGGCCGCTCGGACTGGCGACCTTGTTCTTGATCTTATGGAGCAAAGGCATGATCTGCTCGAGCCACAGCGGCGCGCATTGGCAGCACAAGATGGACCGCTTGCGCAGCAAGATGGAGCGCTTCGGCAGCGGCGGCCCGTCATCGAGCGGCAATCACGCCTTTGACGAGTACCGGACCGAGACGTTGCGGCGCCTCGAGGACGAGCAGCGCGAGTTCAGGGAGTTTCTCGAACGGCTGCGTTTCGCGCGCGACAAGACCGAGTTCGATCAGTTCATGGCTGAGCGCCGCGCGCGTCCGGCGTCCCCGCCTCCGTCTCCTCCGCCGCAGAGCTGACCCCCCGTGCCCTGCGTGCTGCAGCCGCCCGCTCACAGCGGGCGGCTGCTTTTCTTTAAGACCTGAGGCCGTGCGTTTCGCGCCTCGCCTCATCGATCACGAACGCGACAGCATTTGCAACGAACAGAAACAAGAGCTCAAGGCAGCGTCCACAACGCCAGCACGACGGTCTCCATCCAGTAACGCATCAGCAACCGGAGCGTGCCTACTGCCAGTAAGGCACGCCGTAGAGCGAGGTCACATTGCCGATGAAACCGGCGCCGAGGCCGAGCAGCCAGGAGCGCGGGCGAGGCGCGGTGTCGCAGCCTGTTTGACGGCGTCAGCCAAGGTGTCTCGGTTCAGGCGCTTCCTTGGATTTCGTCTAGAACAGCAGCCCCGTGATTGCGCGCCTGATTCGCTCCTGGTAACCGGGATTTAACGACATTCAGCGCCAGTTGTCGGAATGCGCAACGAGCCGCCTGGTGCCCTAGTTTGGACACGTTTGCCAAGGAATTCGTAGCCGTGCCGATGGTGGCGGACGGACGGATTTTCTCGCGCAATTCGGCTCGGCGAAGCGCTCGTGCCGCCGATTTGAAGTTCCTACACCACCTGCAGCAAACTCGGTTAGGAACTTCAAATCGAAAGCGGCACGAGAACCATAGAGTTGCGAGTGCCC